>Ga0335085_10000167_pt1 | contig 210227 bp, 175 predicted proteins | sample Lox_Sample_45_FD_206712 | JGI IMG/M metagenome (GOLD analysis project Ga0335085, IMG submission 206712) | Soil microbial communities from Loxahatchee National Wildlife Refuge, Florida, United States - Lox_Sample_4.5 | ecosystem: Environmental > Terrestrial > Soil > Wetlands | place: USA... | reverse complement strand
TTCTTTTCGTTTTCCAGCAGGTTCGCCAGCACCGCCGATCGCGTCGTTCCATAGCTCTCGCCAAACAGAAACTTCGGCGAATTCCAGCGGTTGTACTTCGTCACAAACCGGGCGATGAACCGGGCGAACGCCTCTGCATCCTGATCGACGCCCCAGAATGCTTTTCCGGCATCCTTGCCCGTCAGGCGCCCAAAACCTGTTCCCGGCATGTCGATAAACACCAGGTCGCTTACATCCAGCAGGCAGTCGGGATTGTCGATCAACTTATACGGAGCGCCAGGCAGATGCCGATCGCCGGCGGTCTCCACATACTTCGGCCCCAGCGATCCCATATGCAGCCACATCGTCGAGGCGCCCGGTCCGCCGTTATAGAAAAACGTGATGGGCCGGTCTTCGGCCTTCGCGTCTTTCTTGAAATAGGCCACATAAAACATGTGCGCCAGCGGCGGCGCGTCGGCTGGCTCCTTTGGCGCCGCAAGCGCAAGCTGCGATCCCGGCAGCGGCTTTCCGTCAGGGCCGAGCTGTGCGTCCTGCGTGTCGGTCGCGCCTACTGTCAGGATGCCCGCGACCGCAGTGTAGTCAATATGCTGCCCTCCCACGGTGATTGAGCTCTGCGTGGTCGAGTCGGCCTGCTGCGCCGCTTCGGCCGGCTTAGCGTTTTTCTCGGCAGTGGAACCTGCGTCGGCCTTCGCGGGGGGCTTGTTGTCTTGCGCGCTTATCGCAATCGGAGCAATCAAGGCGGCTGCCGCAACCAGCGCCGCCAACCGGCCGCAAATTGAATTCATCGCATTCTCCGGACAGGGAATTGAATGAAACGCCAGTATACGGCGAGGAGGTTCAGCATAAAACTAAAACACTTAAATCGAGCCGCGCCAATCGACTGAGGCTGGACTGGTCGAAGGTTTGATCTTGCGAATGCGCTTGGTTGATGCTTCTGTTCCCTAATCCCCAGTGCCTATTCCGGTGGCTTCGCAAACGGCTGCTTCTCCGAAATCCTTGGCCGGTTCTCCGCCTGCAACTGTTTTGAAACCGCCTCCACCTCGCGGAACACGCGCAGCAAATTCCCGCCCAGAATCTTCCGGCAGTCCTCGGCCGAGTAGCCGCGCGCCATCAGTGCCGCTGTGATCTTCGGCAGATCGGCGGGCGAATCGATCCCTTCGGGCAACTGGCTTTGGATGCCGTCGAAATCCGAGCCCAGCCCCACATGATCCACTCCGGCAACCTTGGCAATGTGGTCGATCTGGTCGATAAGCGCCGACAGCGGCGGCCGCGGTATCTTGTCGGCATACGATCGCTGCAGCTTGTCGATCTTGTCCTGCACCGCGGCGCGTCCTTCCGGCGTCTGATCGCTTCCATCGGCCTTCGCCTTCGCTTTCAGCTCGTCAACCGCCTTGTCCACCTCAGGCTGCATCGCCTTCTGCACGTCGCGGTACGCCTGCGAGATGAATCCCGAGTAAAAATTCACCTGCACCACGCCGCCCTTCGAATCGGGGCCGCCCGAGTTGGCAATGGCCCGCAGCATGTCGTCGGTCATGTTCCGCGGCACATTGCACAGCGCCCGCGCGGCCGAGTGCGACGCAATCACCGGCGCCCGCGTGATAATCAGCGTCCTGAAGAACGTCTTGTCCGACACGTGCGACACGTCCACCATCATCCCCAGCCGATTCATCTCGTACACCACGTCTTTGCCGAACTCGCTCAACCCTTCCTGGGTATGCGGCACGCTCTTGTCGTCAGCATCGCCCGAGCTGTCGGCCCACCCATTGGAGTTGGCCCATGTCAGCGTCATGTAGCGCACGCCTAACGCGTAGTACTGGCGCAGCAGCGCCAGAGAATTCTCAATGGAATGCCCGCCCTCAATTCCCATCAGCGCGGCCAGCTTGTGCTCACGGTGCGCCCTCTCGATGTCTGCCGGTGAAGTAGCCAGCATCATTTGATCGGGATGCTTGGCCACCTGCTCCTTGACCGCGTCAATCAGTTCCAGCGTGCGACGCGCGTACTGGCCCTTGTACACCACCGGATCAACCCAGATGGAAAAGAACTCGGCACCGAGATTGCCTTTGCGCGCAGTCTCCAAATTAAAGTCGCCGCCCTTCAGCGGGTCACCGAGGTCGAAATGATCGTCAACAAAACGCTGCGGCGTATCGGCATGCGTGTCGATCACGATGGCGGAGCGATGTACCTCTTCGGGCGTAAGCGTCTTGGTCTTGGTCATGGCAGGATTCGGATGGGGAGAGCTCTGGCCCCATGCCGGAACGGCAAGGGCAAAAGAGAGCAGGGCAATTTGTATTGGGGAGCGCATAGACTTGCGATGAGTCTATACCACCGCAGCGGGCGATCGCACTGCGTCTCAGCGGAGTTCACCCTCTCCGCCGCACGCCATGCCCTTTGGTATCCTTACACCCACAGCGCGCCTCTTCGCCGATTACCGCCAGCCACCGATCGCCACGTGCTCCTGCGAATTGCATGTATACGCCTAAGTTCAATCAGGTTTCCGATCGCGCAGTCCTTCTTCAGGCAATGCGCGAAGATTCCTTCGCCATTCTGTTCGGTCCGCTCGGACCCTCAGATGTGTCTGCCCCTCATTGCGCCACGCATCTGCCGCTCGTGGTCAAAGACGAAGGCGTGCACGGCGTGATCGAAGGACACTTTGCCGCCGCCAATCCCCACTGGAAGGCGCTTGCGAGTAACGAAGCACTCGCCGTCTTCTCCGGTCCTCACAGCTACGTCTCGCCCACGCTTTACACAGAACCTCTCTCCGTGCCCACATGGAACTACATCGCGGTCCACGCCTATGGCACTCTGTCACTGGTCGAAGACAACATCGCGAAAGAAGCACTCCTCCGTGACCTGATCGCCTTCAACGAGCCCGGCTATCTCGACGATTTTCTTAACCTGCCCGAGGGATTCAAGCGCACCATGCTCGCGGGCATCATGGGATTCCGTATTCCCATTGAGCGCATCGAAGGCAAATTCAAGCTCAGCCAGAACCGGGCTCCCGAAGAAAAGCGCAACGTCCTCGCAGCCCACAAAGCCGGCAGCGACGACCAGCAGAGTCTTGCGCGCTGGATGGAGCGTTTTGGAATTGCCACCTGAGCAAGCGCAGCGGCCTTGGCGCGTATCCCCTTCGCAATTCACCGTTTGGTATACTGAGGGAGCGAGCGGAAGTGGTGAAATTGGCAGACACACCATCTTGAGGGGGTGGCGCCGAGAGGCATGCGGGTTCAAATCCCGCCTTCCGCACCAACGATTCTCGGCCTGGCCCCGTCGGGCCGCCTAAGAAAGCAGTTTCAACCATGCAGATTCTGTTCTACTTCATCATCGTCGTGCACATCATCGTGTGCTTTTTCCTGATTGGCGTCGTGCTCATTCAGCAGGGCCGTTCGGCCGATCTGGCCGGCGCCTTTGGCGGCCAGGGATCGCAGACCGCATTCGGACCCCGCGCCGCGGCCAACGTGCTTACGCGCCTGACGACGTGGGCCGCGATCATCTTCATGTGCACGTCAATTTCCCTGGTCGCGCTCATGGTGCATTCCACCGGCTCGCACTCCGTGCTCGAAGGCTCCCATCCCGCTCCTGCCAGCGCGCCCGCCAAGCCCGGCAAGTAACTTGCGGGCAATCTCTGAGGCTCTCTCCGCCTCAAGGCGGCCGAGCCAATCTCCATTTCAAACAAGGTGCAGTTAGCAGGTCCACCCTCACGACCTGTGTTGCGGAAGCACGGCGGATCTGCTAGTAGACACGAGGGAACTGTGCAGCCTGGCTACTTGCTTTGCGGCGCCGACGCGGCAGGTTGCCCAGAAGTAGCGGGCGCGGTGCAGCCGCAGGCGTATCTTCAACTCCTTATTGGCTACTGGCTATTCCCTGTCTTACTCCGGCTTCACATCCACCACCGGAACACCGGCCGGCGGTGTGAATTTAAAGACGTCTGGCGCAATCGACGCGTTGGGCTGCTCATTCGTGAAAGTGAACCGCGTAATGGCGCCATCTGTTTCCTCTACCTCAATACCCGTGATCGTTCCCTGGGCCGTCACCGTCAACGCAAGCCGCGTAACGCGATTCTCCTGCCCCTTCGGCTCGCCCGTCAGTGTAAACTGGCCGCCCGAGGCGCCCGTCAGCGTCAGGCCGGTGACCTCTTTTGCCAGTTGGGTGTGGCCCAGTAGAAAGCGCAGTGGCGAGCGTAGATCGTCCAGCTCCTTCGCCGGCATGCGCTGCACCTGGGCGTCGCCCTTCGTATAGAACCAGGCGTATTTGCCGTCGAGCAAAAAGATCTTTCCCGGCGGCGTGCTGTACTGCCACAGCATACGGCCCGGCTTGCGCAGCAGCAGCGTGCCAGTCTCCGTCCGCTGCGACCCCAGCCCCGAGTAGGTTTCGGTAAAGCCCGCTTTCAACGAATGAAGCTGGTCATAATGGCGGTCAACCCGCTGCGCCAGCTCATGCGCGTTCGGAGCGGCCGGACTTTGCGCTCGTCCCAACCCCACAGCGCAAACTGTCCCAAGCAACACAAGCGCGCACGCCCGCCGCGCACCGCAGCCGATGGCGCGCCCAGGCCGTGCGCCCAGCCTCATTGCAGAAGTTGTGTGCAGTTGCTGCCGCCTGCCGGATCGTATTTCGGCGCGCCGCCAAACTGGTCGGTGCAGAATCCGCGATCGCCCGTCTTCCCCACCGCCTGCGGAATCGCCGTAATGGAGTACGCTGTGATCTTGTCGGTGCCGTTGATGGTCACCTTCTGGCAGTTGGTGATGTTGAAGATATAACCCGATTTGTATCCCGATGCCAGATCCGCCCCGATCAACTGGGCCGACGTCGGCGTCGGCGGCCCGGAACCCGGGTCTCCGCCCAGCGCTGAGAGGGTGCAGGCATACCCATTTGCCGGATAAGTCGACTCATACTGTATTTCGGCCTGCGTGATGGCGCGCAGCGAGTTGATCGCCGAGGTTTCATTCGCGTGCTTTTTCATCACGCCGATGGTCGGAATGGCCATCAACATCAGGATAAGAATGATGGCGATTACGATCAGAAGTTCCATCAAAGTAAAGCCGTTAGGCAGAGCAGGCGCATGCGCTCGATTGCGGCCGTCAAGCAAATTCTTACGATTCATTGAATTCCCAATCCCTCTTGAGACGCGGCCGGCATCCACCGGCCATCCGACAAAATGCTACAACGTACCGACGCGAAAGGGAAATCCAACGCTCGAAAGGCAGCTTCTAGCGATTAGCTCTTAGCTCATTGGCTTATCGGCTGTGCGAAGTTTGACGATCCCATCGCTTCCGCAAGGGAAACTGACGGCCGACCAGAAAGTTGGGGCCAGGAAGTGAGCAGCTAAAAGCTAATAGCTAAAAGCTAAAGGCTTGGAGCTGAAAGCTCCCATTCAGCATTCAAGGTTCGTCCGCGTCAGCTTCACGCCGTCCAGCCGGCCTAGCAGCGTCACGGCGATGCTCTCTGGCTGGAACAGCCGCTGCGCCATCGCCTGCACCTGCGCGGCATCAACCTGGTCAATGCGGGCGATGATCTCGTCAGAAGTGAAGAATTGGCGGAAGTACATCTCCTGCCGCGCCAGGTTCGCCATGCGCGAATTCGAGCTCTCCAGTCCCAGCAGGATATTGCCTTTCAACTGGTCCTTGGCGCGCGTCAACTCTTCCGCGCTGATCGGCGTCTGCTTCAGATTGCGGAACTCCGCCAGGATCAGATTGATCACCTCAAGCGCCTTGCCTGCCGAAGTGCCGGCGTAGACGCATAAGTTTCCCGTGTCGCGATACGGGCTCAGATCTGAATAGACTGAATACGCCAGTCCGCGTTCCTCGCGAATGTCCTGGAACAGCCGCGAGCTCATGCCGCCGCCCAGCACCGTATTCAAAATCAGCGTCGTATAGCGATTCTCGTCCGTTATAGGCGGCGCCGGCACCCCCAGGCAGATCTGCACCTGCTCCAGCGCCTTCTTGTTCCGCAGCACGATGCGCGCGCTCGGCTCCGGAGCCGAAAGCTCCTGCAACGATCCGCCGGCCGTCAATCCGCTGAACTTCTCAGTCACCGTTTCCACAAACCGGTCGTGCTCAAGATTGCCGGCCGCTGAAAAAATCATGTTGCCGCCGTGAAAGCGGTCGCCATGGTAGCTGAACAGGTGCTGCTGCCCAAGCCGCCCCACTGTCTCTGTCGTTCCCAGGATAGGCTTGCCCAGCGGATGCCCCTTCCAGAAGCTCTGCATGAACAGCTCGTGCACCAGCACGTCCGGGTTGTCCTCGTCGATCTTGATCTCTTCCAGAATCACGCCGCGCTCGCGCTCTATGTCGGGTGGCGCAAAAATGGGATTCATCACCATGTCCGTCAGCACATCCAGCGCGATCGGCACAAGGTCGGCGAGCGATTTCACGTTGAAGCAGATGGTTTCTTTGCTCGTGAACGCATCCAGGTTGCCGCCGATTGAATCCATCTCGCGCGCGATGCGCTGCGCCGTCCGCGACCGCGTCCCCTTGAAAAGCATGTGCTCCACAAAATGCGAGATGCCGTTCACTTCTGCGGTCTCGCACCGTGAGCCTGATTTGACCCACACTCCCATGGCGACCGAGCGCAGATGTTCCATCCGCTCGGTCAGCACGATCAGGCCGTTCGGCAATACGGTGCGGCGAAGATTTCGCTCTGCGTTCATTGGCATCCGATCGAATTCGATTGTAGGGCAGTTCAGACCACACGCTGCCCGGGCGCGTACCTCGAAGATATAGGGGAACCAGTCAACCTGTGTGGGTGCGACGTAAGCGGCTTAAGATAGTCTAAGCCCGGCCCGGTCATGCCTCAAAAACCAAACCAATCTGCTTTATTAGACGCTGCCTTCCTGCCCACTGGATGCAGAGAGCCGCTTTTCGGGTTGGACGCCGAGGCTTTGGCAGTCCGGCTGCGAGCTTTTAAAGTGCCCCGCTATCGCGGTAGTCAAATAGCTAAGGCAATGTATAATCAACGCGTTAAAGATATTTCCGAAATTACCACATTACCCAAGCCGTTGCGCCGTAGGCTTGCGGATGCCGGCTGGCAGGTCGGACGGCCCACCATCGCGAAAGCCTTCCGGTCAGCCGACGGAACTGAGCGCTACCTGGTTGAATTTGAAGGCAATGTTCCGAAAAATGTGACGGCAGAAGCCGTCTGGATGCCCGAAGGCGACGGCGGCGAATCCGGCGATGGCTCCGATGACGAGGTTGCTCCATCCTCTCTGTCTGCCGGAGCAGGCAAAAAGGCGGGAAACACTTCCGACAACCAATCGAAAGCAAGATCCTGGTCCCGCGCTACCATCTGTGTCTCTTCGCAGGTGGGCTGCGCCGTCAACTGTCAGTTCTGCCTCACCGCGAAACTCGGCCTTCAGCGTAATCTCACTGCCGGTGAAATCGCCGGCCAGGTCGTCGCGATTCTCGACCGTCAGGCCGTCCGCGTTGGCCGCGACCGCGTCAACCTCGTCTTCATGGGCATGGGCGAGCCCTTTCTCAACTACGACAACTTCATTTCCGCCGTCCGCCTGCTGGTGCGCGAAGTGGGCCTTAGCCCGCAGCGCATGACCGTCTCCACATCCGGCATCGTCCCCGGCATCGAGCGCTTCGCCCAGGAGCCACCCGACCTTCGACCTAAATTAGCCATCAGCCTCAACGCGCCCAACGACGAAATTCGCGCCGGGGTTATGCCCATCAATCGCAAATGGCCGGTCGCTGAGGTCATTGAAGCCGTGCGCAAAGTCCCGCTGCGCCCGTGCGAGCGTGTCACCTTTGAGTACGTTTTGCTCGGCGACGTCACCGACCAGCCCGAACACGCCCATGAGCTTGCCCGCCTCGTCCGCCGCACCGGGCTCGCTGCAAAAGTCAATCTCATTGCGTGGAATCCCGGTCCAGGCATCGCCTATACAACGCCCGATCCGCAAGCCGTCGCAGCATTCCAGTCAGTATTGGCGGGTGAGGGAATTGCCGCCTACCTGCGCCAGCCGCGCGGCCGCGACATCTTCGCCGCCTGCGGCCAGCTCAAACGCACCATCGAAGAATGATGCTGGGCTGCGCGATGTATCCGCTTACTGACAGCTGAACTGAGCAGTTCCGGCGACGAAGCCATCTTCTTCGGCCATGGTGTGAGCAATCACCAGATCGTGAAAGGCCTGGCTCGGCATCATTCCGGAATTTGGCGCACTCGGGCTCGTTGGCGCGAACGCGATGACCGTGTATGTACTGGTCTTGGATGGACAGAAACTGGCCACATAACTCCCGCTGCCCAATGCATAATCTGGCGGTGGCGGATCCACACCCGGGCCCATGATCAACCAGGACACCGGTAATGGAGTCGCCGTATACGGCGGTGTGTTGAACGTGCCGGTCGCAGTGAATGTCGGATTCGGTCCCGTCGCCGTCGCTGGCGACACGCTAATCGACACAAGTTGCCGATTGATCGTGCTGCCACCGCAGCCTGCTAAACCAACCAATACTGAAAGGGCGAGGAAGCGAGCAATCTCTCTGGCCATGAAGACCTCCGGAGAAATGCCGATTTGTGCGTTCAGCCTAGCATATCTCGAACCAAACTCTGATCTATTTCTATCGACACACCGATACTGCCGCGGCCCTTGGGTCACGTCCCGCTTCGTTGACGCTGCTTTTTAGATCGCGCGCCCGCCTCTAATTGCTCGCCGGCATCGCCATCGGCTTCACGCTGCCGCAGTCCGGTCCCTTGTACGCCGATGTTGCATTCATCGTCATGTCAATCGGACTGCTGTTCGGTCCCATCTGCATCGTCCCGGTCAGGTGCATCGTCGTCTTGGTCGTGTTTCCGTCGGCGCTCCACGTTGACTCCACCGTGCCCGTCGCGTTCATTGCGCCCGTGCACGTCATCTTCGCGGTCATGCCATCCGGCTTCAATGCAATGTCCGACACCTTGCAGCTGCCGTTCGGCGGAGCAGAATACGGGCCGCCGTACTTGTCGATCATCGCCTGCGTCACGCACATCTGCGTGGTGTGCGGCGCATACGGCGACGCCATCTGCGGCATCTTCATTCCCGGCGGCAGCTGCACGCCCGGAGGCAATTGCGGCATCTGCGGCATGCTCGCGCCATTCATGCTCATCTGCGTCGTCACTTCCCAAAGGCCCGGCTTCTGTTTTGTCTGCGCGTGTGCCAGCGTCGCCAGGCCGGCAATGCAGCAGCCTATCGCGATCCAAACTCCATTCCTGCTCATGGACTCTCCTCCCAGACACATCGATTCAGCGATGGAATGATTGCGTGCATCACTCTACAACATGCGGCAGCCCGCGCCCAAAATAATTTTCGAAGAGGAAGCCTATGCTTTCGCCGTGCGCGTTTGCGCCAGCTCCAGCACCGCATCCGCAAGATGGCTCGCCTGGTGACGGACCACGTTTTCTTCGCTGGCAAAATTTCCCGTAATGCAGCGCACGCCGAGAGCCTTGATGCGCTCAATATCAGCCTCAATCGGCGAAGCGCCCTCTGCGGCATAGCGCGCCAGCGTCTCCGGCGAGAACTCTGCGGTGTTCACAATCGCATAGTCGAAGATGCGCGTCCGCGTGTGATCGTAGATGCGTTCAATATGCTGCGACGCCGTCAGGTTCAGGCTCTCATTCGCCTGCGTCATCAGGTTGCAGATGTACACGCGCAAGCCGCGTGCCGCTTCCACAGCCTCGGCGATTCCATCCACCAGCAGATTCGTAATCAGCGAAGTGTAAAGCGATCCCGGCCCCACCGTAATCACGTCGGCGCGCTCAATCGCTTCCAGCGTCTCCGGCAGCGGCGCAGGGTGCGGCGGATCCAGTCTCAGCTCCACGATCCGTCTCTTGCTCGCGGTAATTTTCGTTTCGCCGCGCACCTCTGAGCAATCGTCCATGCTCGCCACTAGCGTAGCGTTGGCCGTCGTCGCCGGATAGATGCGCCCGCGAGTCGCCAGAATCTTCGAGGCCAGTTGCACAGCCTGCGCAAAGTCGCCCGTAATCTCGGTCAGCGCCGCCACAAACAGGTTGCCGAAGTTGTGCCCCTTGAGCGAATCGCCTTTCTTGAAGCGATGCGTAAACAATCGCGAGATCATGGCCTCTTCTTCGCTGAGCGCAACCATGCAATTGCGCAGGTCGCCCGGCGGCAGCATATTGAAGTCTTGCCGCAATCGGCCGGACGAGCCTCCGTCGTCGGTTACCGTCACCACGGCAGCCAGGTCGGCGATCGCTTTTGTGGGATCGGGATTCTCTCCCGGCGCGGGAACGTGGCTGCGCAGGCCGCGCAGCAAGGTCGAGAGCCCGGTTCCGCCGCCCATTGCCACAACGCGCAGCGGATGGCTGGCCGAAGAGTTCCGTTGGCCGGAATCCGGGGTCGACACGAGATCACCGTCCGAGAAGATTGCTGAGTCCAAAACAGCCTACGGTATCTCAGGATAAAGCAATTCGGTAAAGCGGGGATCGTCGACCATGTTCTGGAAGTCGTTGTCGGCGCGCGCCTGCAATCGGTTCTTGGGATTCAGTTCGATGGCTCGCGCCAGGTTGTCGAGACAATCCTGCGCATGGCCCGTAATCGACTCCAGCACCGCCAGCCCATAAAGCGAGTAGTCCGCCCCAGGATGTACCTTCAGAATATTGTTGAACTGCTCGCGCGCTTCCTCGTAGTACCCGGTGTTCAGCAACGAGATGGCATAGTCGTAGTGCTCTTCGGGCGTGGGGAACGACAGATTCGCCTTCTCCATTTGCCGGCGGCACGTGGCAATGTATACCCGGCAGCGATCCTGGATCTCCACCGGCGCCTCCGGAAGGAGCTTCTCCAGAATCCCCAGCGCCTTTTCGTATTTCCCCTGCTGCAGCAGTTGTACCGCCGACTGATAGTGCTGGAACATCGGATCGGAGCCGGAGCGACCGCGGCCCTGGGGCTTGCCGGCAGGAGTTGCAGTTTTCTTGCGGCCTTGCGCCGCGCTTCGAGCCTCTTGCGTCATGGTTTTGATTTAGAAGCGTATCCCTTTCCCCTGGCGCTGCGTTATCGCGGGCAGGGAGATCTCGTCTTTTTTGGAACAACGCTACTCAGGCCATCTTTATACGCACAACCCCCCCTTCCGTCAAATGGGGTGTGTCAGGATGGTGAGTTTTCGCCCGATCCCGTTTCCTTTTTCCGGTAGATCGCCGGGTTCAGTGCGGGATCGTTATACATCTTAAGTTGGTGATACACTTCAAATCGCCTCGCCCCCGCCATAATCTCACGCCACAGTTCGTTCAGGCAGCCGGCCAGGTCGCGCCGCTGTTTCTCCAGGATCGCCAGCCGCTCTCTATTGCGCGCAACATGCCCGGCGGGCGCATGTCTTCTTCCGGTTTCCTCACGCGTGTGATAGATCTTCAAAGAAAGTATCGAAAGCCGGTCGATAATTAGCCCTGGAGTCTCGGAATGCAGCGCCGCCCCCGGATTGGGCAGGCCGCGCATCTCCAGCCATTTCAGAATCAGTCGATCCAGCACCTCCACCAGGTCGTTGCGCACTTGATTGGTCTGGTCAATGCGCCGCTTTACCGCCGCCAGATCAGAATCACTCGCCACGGGCGAGCGCGCTTCGTCTTCAATGTGCCAGAGATCGAAGTTCGCGCGATGTTGCCGCATCACTAATTCCAGCCAGTCGTCATGCATCTTGTTTTCTTCGGGAGTTCCGTCGGTATGGGGCTGCAAAGCGGGCTCGGGCCTGCCGTCGGCCCGCTCGTGCCATGCGCGCGTCATCCGGTCCTGCATTCCAGCGATCTCAGTTGCCGTAATCATCCCAACCCTCACTCACGACAGGTCTTTCCAAGGTGGCTGCACGCTCCATCCTAATGCAAGCCGGCAGGATCGACGTCTGCACGCGCGAAATCGCAGAGTCCGCGCGCTGCGGGCTCATCCGGAAACTCCTTCGCAACATAGCCTTCGTCTCGGGATTCGTAGCTTCGCGAAAGCTCTGAGGGCAAAGAATCGGACTTGTGTAAAAATAACCCTTGACAGCATACCAACTAGTAGGTATCATCATACCAACTGGTAGGTACCTCATGCCCACTGCAATCGAACCACACCACGATTCCCGCCAAAGAATTCTCGATGCCGCCCTCTATGTCATTCGTGCCAAAGGCTATTCCGCCGCGCGCGTTGAGGACATCTGTGAAGCCGCCGGCCTCACCAAGGGTAGCTTTTTCCACCACTTTTCCAGTAAGGAAGATCTCGCACTCGCCGCCGCCGAACACTTCTCAGCCTTCGCGGAGAGCATCTTCTCCAACGCGCCTTACCGCTTCCTCTCCGATCCGCTCGATCGGCTCATCGGCTATGTGGACTTCCGCAAGGCCATCCTGCAGGGCGAACTGCCCGAGTACACGTGCCTGCTTGGCACCATGGTGCAGGAAACTTACGAGACCCATCCTGCAATTCGCAAAGCCTGCGACCGCTGCATCAGCGCGCATGCCGCCACGCTGGTCGCCGACATCCAAGCCGCCGTCGAAAAATATGGCCTCGATCCCGAATGGACCGTCGAAAGCCTCGCCTATTACACGCAAGCCGTCATCCAGGGCTCATTCATCCTCGCCAAGGCGCAGCAAAGTTCTCTCGTCGCAGCCGACTGCCTCGCCCATCTTCGTCGCAATCTCCAGCTGCTGTTCACCTGCCCCAACACACCCGATCGCCCGCAACCTCGATCCACATCCCATCTTGCGTAGGAGCAACCTTCATGACCACGACACTCAATCTCACCGAAGCTCCCGAAAGCGCTCAATGGCCCCAAACTCACTACGTCTATGTCGAAAAGATCGGTCCGTTCATGCAGACCGCCGGCCAGGCCTGGCAAACCGCGCACAGTCTAGTCCCCGCGCTCTCTGAGCACAACAAGATCGTTAAATACATGAGCCTCTATCAGCGCGGGCCGAAGATCTATCGCGCAGGCTTCGCCCTCGCCGAAGCGCCTGGAAAACTTCCGGACGGCCTCGCCTACACGCACTTCGCCGGTGGAAAGTATTCGAAATTTGTCCTCGTCGGACCCTACTCTGATCTGCCTCCCGCCTCCGGCCGCGTCTTTGAGATCGTCGCCGAAAAAAACATCGCCATGCGCGACGACTTCTGCATCGAGGACTACGTCACCGATCCGCGCACCACGCCCGAAGAGCAGACCGTCACGCACATCCTCATCCCTGCTGCCTGATCTAGTCACTCGCCACAGCAAATGCCTCGCTCTCCTGTAACCAATCGTCAAGCCAGCCCCACGGAGGTCTTCTCATGTCTTCAGCTACCGTGAACTCCTCGTCTTCCCCCTCGTTCGCAGTCACAAACGTCTCAGAAATTTCAAACCATTCGCCACGCTCTGAAAGCTCACCGCAACCGGCAGAGCGCAAACGGTTCACATCCAAAGGCCGCATCTGGACCGGCCGCATCCTCAGCAGCCTCGCCGTCCTCTTCCTGCTCTTTGACGCTGTTGGCAAATTGATGTTGCCGCCGCAAGTCACTCAGGCCTGCTCGCGTCTCGGATTCCCGCTGCCACTCGTCCCCAGCATCGGCATTCTTCTGCTGGTCTGCACGGCCGTCTACGCCATTCCGCGCACGACCGTTCTTGGCGCAATCCTCCTTACCGGATTTCTCGGCGGCGCGGTTGCCATCCAAATGCGCGCTGGTAGCCCGCTCTTCGAGACGATCTTCCCGGTACTCTTCGGCATCATCGTCTGGGCCGGCGTCTTCCTGCGCGAACGCCGCCTGCTCGATCTCTTCCCGCTCCGCGGTATGTGCAGCCGATAGAGTTTGGCCTAGGCGCGATTGAGCGCCTGGGTCCCGGCTTTAGGGCCGTGGAAACTGATCTTCAGCCAGTTCTCGACAGTTGATGTGGGCCTGAACTAATGCCTACTCGTTGCGCAAGGCGACCACTGGATCGACCTGCGCTGCCCGCCGTGCTGGCACGACAATCGCCGCCAGCGCAACAACAACCAGCACGCTTGGAACAACCAGGAACGTCGTAAGATCGGTTCCGCTCATGCCATAAAGTAAACCGGCAGATAAGTGCCCGACCACCAGGGCCAACGCCAGGCCAATCGCCACCCCTACGCCTGTCAAGGTGAGACCCTGACGCAGAATCATCCCCACCACCGCTCCTTTACGAGCACCCATCGCCATGCGAACGCCGATCTCGTGAACTCGCCGGCGCACCGAGTAGCTCATTACGCCGTAAAGACCGATGGCTCCCAGGGTAAGTCCGACTGCGCCGAAGCAGCCTAGCAGCCACGCCGAAACGCGTGGCAAAATCAGCGCATGGCTGAATTGTTCCTGCATGGTTTCAACGTCGAAGACCGCCAAATTCGGATCGAGCGCGGCGATCTGCTCGCGCACTGATCGTTCCATCTGCCGCGGTTCTGCTGCAGTCTTAATGAGTATGGAAATGCCAAGGAGATCGAAATTCTTTCCCGGCGTCGCATCGAAAAACAGATAGGCGCAGTTTCTCGGTCCTTCGCCCACCGTGCGGGATTTTGAATTTCGGACCACGCCGATGACGGTGTATGAAGTCTTGCCTGCACGAACGATGCGTCCAACAGGGTCCTCTCCGGGAAACAGATGCTCCGCCATTGTCTGGTTAAGAATGACATCGGCACTCTGCTGCTTGGTTTTTGAGTCGAAATCGTGTCCCCTCAAAAAAGGAATCCCCATCGTTTGGAAGTACCCGCTATAGGTATTGCGAATATCTGTGTTGACGCTTTGCGCGGGATGGCCGGTGGTGCCGTCCACGCGAAATTCGCGCCCGTTGCTGGCGAGGCTGAGCGGCACCAGATCCACGAAACTGACAGAGCGAACCCCAGGCAGCGCCGAGACGCGGCCGCGCAGCTCTGCAAGAAACTGCTGCGTCTTTTCTGAAGAATAGTTCTGAAGCAGCGGGTCGATCCTCATCACCAGGATGTTGTCCGGCTTAAATCCGATATCGATGGCGACGGCGTTCCTCAGACTGCGCAGAAACAGACCTGCAGTCGTCAAAAGCACGAGTGACAATGCGACTTGCACGACGACCAGCGTATTGCGCATTCTGGATCGCGCCGCCGGCGCAGCGCCTGGCTGCCCCTCTTTCAGGGCCGTCGTCACGTCCGAGCGCGTTGCTCGCAGCGCGGGAGCCAGACCGAACAACAGCGTGGTCAGCAGCGATAAGCCGACCGTGAATTCCACCACCCGCAGGTCGACGTTGAAGTCGAACGCCAAAGGCAGTGGCAGAGGAAGACGAAAACTTGAAACCGCACGCGCCGCCACCGTCGCCAGCAGGAAGCCTGCTCCCGCCCCCGCCAGTGCCAGCAACAGGCTCTCGGTGAGCAACTGACGAATCAGCCGCCCGCGGCTGGCGCCCATCGCCAGGCGAACGCCCATCTCCCGCTGTCGCTCGGTCGCGCGGGCCAGCAGCAGGTTGGCGACATTAGCGCACGCCACCATCAGCACCAATGCGGCGATAAGCATGAGCACGGTTGTCAGTGCGAATGCGGGAGTCGCAGAGGCGGCGAGCAGCCCGCCGGCATTTTGCAAAGTAATCGCCTCATGCTTCTTCTCGCTCTTGTGATACGCGTCGTCCAGGCGCCTCTTGATGACATCCAGGGCAGTCACCGCCTCGGCGCGGCTGACTCCCGGCCTGAGCCGCGCATCCAGAACCAGCCATTGATCATCCCTGGCCGTGCGGCCTCCGCCAGCATCCGTCAGGCCGGGAGCGATCTCATTGACCATCGAAAGCGGAACCCAGAAGTCCGATTGAATGCCTCGCTCGCTGCCTTGAAACCCCGCCGGCGCAACGCCCACCACTGTGTAGTGACGCCCGTTAAGAATTACGTCGCGGCCCACAATGTTCGCGTCTGCGCCGAAGTGTCTTTGCCATAGACCCTGGCTCAGTACCACCACCTGACCGCTGCCCACTTGGTCATCTTCAGGAAGAATGAACCTGCCGAGCGCCATGTTGACGTCCAGGACAGAGAAGTAATTGCCGCTCACAAGCTGACCCCAGATGCGCTCCGGCTCTCCTGCGCCGCCAAAATTCGCCGGCACCAGAGGGAAGTGTGCCGCCACGCCACCTTGAAAGACATTCGCAGTCTGCTCGCGGTAATCAATGTAATCGGGATAGGAGAATGAAGTGCCCTCCGAAAACATCACGAGCCTGCCGGGATCTCTTACTGGCAGCAGCCCCCAGAGCAACCCGTTCGCGATACTGAATACGGTGGCGTTTGCCGCGATGCCCAGGGCAAGTGAAGCGATGATCGCCGCCGCGTAGCCTGGTGATTTAGCCAGCGTGCGCAATGCAAAGCGCACGTCCGCGGCAATATCTTCCAACAGCCGCCCCATCCGTATCTCCCTTACCTTGGTCCGTACCTGCTCCACGCCTCCCAGCTCGATGAGCGCGCGGCGGCGGGCTTCCGAAGGCGTGTAACCTTCTTTGATCTTTTCCTCAATCAGCAGTTCGACTGAGGATTGCAGCTCATCGTCCAGCGCCCGCTCGACCGCGCCTCTATGCAGGAAACTCCGAAACCAGCCAGCCATTCTGCTCCGCATGTTGCCCCCCTCTCAAATCACGCGGATTCCACCGCAGCCGTCATGATTTTGACAACCTTGCTCCAGTCCCGTTCTTCCGCTTTCAACTGCACGCGGCCCGACGCCGTTAGCCGGTAATACTTGGCCCGCCGATTATTCTCCGACGCCCGCCATTCCGCCTCGACCCACCCCTTCTCTTCCATGCGGTGCAAGGCGGGGAAGAGTGAACCGAAGCTCACTTGAAATGCATCTTTGGTGATTTGCGTGATGCGCCGGGAGATGCCGACCCCATGCAGGGGCTCCAGTGACAGTGCCTTCAGAATCAGCAGGTCCAGCGTTCCGCGTAAAAGGTCGGTTCTTTTCTCGCTCACGGTGTCCTCTTATCGGAATACGATAGAACAGGCAAAATGTTTCATGAAAAGCTTCTACATTGCAAAAAATTCCCTCGAATCGAACGAAGTGCATCGAAGATAGGTGCCGGTGAGGGGCTTGTTAGAATTCCGGACAAGCGGCTCTGTGCCCCTGCGAATCGGAGCGTATGTTGTGGCGAAACATCCATTAATCTTCACCTTCTACATCGCCGCCCCCATTGAGAAGGTCTGGGAGGGATTCGTCTCGAAAGAAGCCAACCAGAAGATCTTCATGGGCGCGGACTTTGAGGCGGACCTTGAGCCGGGCGGCTCCATGACGTGGTCAGGCCCAGGCCCCGACGGCAAGCCGATGCGTTACGTCACCGGGCAGATCGTCAAGGCAGACCCGCCGCGGCTTCTCGAATACAACTTCGGCATGGGAATGGGCGAGACCATGTCCCATGTCCTGATCGAGCTGACGCCCGAATCGGAGGCCGTCAAAGTCGTGGTGACGAACGACAATTGGTCCGACGCCGATCCGGCCTATGCGCAGAACGCCGACGGCTGGCCCCGCATTCTCTCGCGCCTGAAGACCCTTCTTGAGACGGGCAAAACCTTCCGTCCGCATTAAGCTCCGTCGCGCGGCCGCAATTTCAAAACAACGTCATTCCTGGGCGTAGCCGTTCGCTCGCTTCCCATTCGCGCGAAAATCTGCCTGCGCACATTCTCTCGCGCCGTCTCGCTCTAATTTGTGCAGGGAATTCGCGGCCGTGTCTGGTGAGCCCGGTGCGGATCGAACGCACGACCCACGCCTTAAAAGGGCGTTGCTCTACCAACTGAGCTACGGGCTCATTAAGGCCGCTCTCTCAAAACTACCACAGCGCGACATCTGCCGCATGCGCGTGCCGGCCCGCGGTCCCAGCCCTCAACGCGTGCCCTTCGGCTCTCCGTTTTCTATCTTGCCCACCCCGTTCGCGTCTCCAACAATTTCGTGTGAGCGCTCCTTCGCATGACTCCAATCTCTCGCAGTAATCCGTGCCGCTGGTACGATGGTACTCGTGAGATTTAGCAATCTGATTACTACTTTGTGTGAGCCCGCGCACCGGCCGTAAGATGTGGAATTCTTAACCACTTAGATAACGGAAAAGTGTTAGCGGCTGCGCCTTGCAAGTGTTATTGTTCGGGTATCTACTGAGACACTAGGATACGTGTGAGGAAACCCGCCATCCGGGTGCGCGTTCCCGGTGTTTCATTGCAACAGCCTCATCATTGGGCTCTGTAAGCTAGGAAGTCGTGCGATGGCGGAAGTTGCTGGGATATTCCATGACAGAGCGCAAAGGGCAGTTCGATCCGGACGAGACCCCCGAAGATGTGGCGTCGCTATACTCCTGGGCCAATCTGCATGGCGCAACGTATCGCGACTTTTCGGCCTCGCGCGCGCAGTCCCGCGAGAAGGCCCGTCAGCGCGTCGAAGACGAAGAGCGGTTGCGCGGCCAGCCGCCTGACGCGCAGCGCGGTCCTGAATCTTCGCGCACCGATGAAGACCTGCGCCGGGCCGCCCAGCCGTTGCAGCAGAATCAGGCTTCTTCGCAGGAACCCCCGCGCCCCGAATCTCCACTTCGCGACGATCTCACCGCCATCTCCCGTGGCTTTTCATCGCCACCCGTTTTTCGCTCGGCAGCGCCCCGCACTGCGCCCTCACCCATGCGCGAAGAAGGCTCCGCGCGCTCTCCGTGGTCCGCGCCCGATCCCAATGACGCCGCCGGCCGTCCAGCCTGGCTGATGCCCGACCGTACTGAAGCGCCGGGAGCCGCCGGTGTTCCTCCCGCCCCCGAAGACACATTGCTGGGATCGCGCGAACGCCTCGCTACGCGCTGGTATGCGTTGCGCGGCGTGTTTGAAGGCGCCATGCCGCCCGCGCAGGCAGTTCCGGCTCCGGTTGCCGCCCGTGCTCCCGTACTCGCCATCTTTTCGCTGGCCGGCGGCGTGGGCAAAACCTGCATCGTTGCCACGCTGGGCCGCGCTCTTTCGGCCCGCGGCGAACGCGTTCTCCTCGTCGACACTGCAGCCTACGGCCTGCTCCCATTCTTTTTCGGAGCCGGCGATCAACGCCCCGGCATGCTGCGCACCTTCAGCCCGCCTGCTGCCAGCGGCGATGCGCCCATCCAGATGATCACGCTCGACCCCGATGCCTACGGCCCTGAAAATGGCGGCCAGGAAGGGCTGACGGCAGAGATCTCAAAGCACGGGCGCGGCGTGGGCCGCGTCATCGTCGATCTGGCTACTGCCTCCGGAGCCACCACCCGCCGCATCATGCGGCTCTCGCCGCAGGTCCTTGTGCCGCTCATTCCCGATATGAATTCGGTCGTCAGCGTCAGTTCCATCGACGCCTTTTTCGATCACAACGGCAACGGTGCCGGCAAGTCGTCGCTCCCTCAATACGTCCTCAACCAGTTCGATCCGTCGCTGCCGCTTCATCTCGACGTGCGCGAGGTGCTGCGCGAGCAATTGGGCGACCGCTTGCTCCCGTTTGTGCTGCGTCGCGCTCCCGTCGTCAGCGAAGCGCTCGCCGAAGGCATGACGGTGATGGACTATGCTCCCAACTCCACCGTGACCGAAGACTTCTCCAGCCTCGCAGGATGGGTCAAGAGCCTTGCGGCTCCGGCTAGCACCGGCTTCCGGGGCGTGCGCTGGAGCGAACGATGACTGTATCCGAAGCTTGGCAGGATATCGGGGCAGGGAAGAACGTCTTCACCAGAATTCTCCGCTTCCTTTTTCTCATCGCCGCCGGCGTCATTCTCTGCTTTCTCGCCATCCTTCCTCTCAACTGGATGCAACAGGCCGTGCTCGGCCTGCTCAGTCTCGTGGTGGCGCTCGTCATCGCGCGCGGTTCCGACTCCTATCTCGTCACGCTCGCGCTCATGATCCTGTCGATGTTCAGCACGCTCCGCTACGGATATTGGCGCGTCGAGCAGGTAGTACGGTTCTTCCATGATCCGGCCAACCACTGGGGAGCCATCGACATCTTCTTTATCCTTTGCCTGCTTCTTGCCGAAGCCTACGCCTTCGTCATTCTTTTCCTCGGCTACTTTCAAACCATCTGGCCGCTGCGCCGCGCACCGGTTGCGCTGCCTGAAAATCCCGACGACTGGCCCGACATCGACGTTCTCATCCCCACCTTCAATGAGCCGCTCGACGTCGTGCGCTATACCGCTCTCGGCGCGCTCAACATGGATTGGCCCATCGACAAGCTGCATGTTTACCTGCTCGACGACGGCCGCCGCCCGGAGTTTGAACAATTCGCCGCTGAGGCGGGTATCGGCTACAAGACCCGGCCCAACAATCAATTCGCCAAGGCCGGCAACATCAATGCCGCGCTTGAAACCACATCATCGCCGCTGGTTGCGGTCTTCGATTCCGACCACGTCCCCACGCGCAGTTTTCTGCAGATGACCGCAGGCTGGTTCCTGCGCGATCCGAAACTCGCTGTGTTGCAAACTCCACACCACTTCTATTCGCCCGATCCATTTGAGCGCAATCTCAAGCAGTTCCATGTCATTCCCAACGAGGGCGAGCTGTTTTACGGAATCGTGCAGGACGGCAACGATTTCTGGAACTCCTCGTTTTTCTGCGGCTCCTGCGCGGTGTTGCGCCGCGAAGCGCTTGACGAGATCGGCGGCATCGCCACCGAAACCGTCACTGAAGACGCGCACACCTCGCTGCGCATGCAAATGCACGGCTGGAACACCGCCTACATCAACATTCCGCAGGCGGCAGGACTCGCCACCGAGCGCCTCTCGGCCCATGTCGGGCAGCGCATCCGTTGGGCGCGCGGCATGATCCAGGTCATGCGCACCGACAATCCCCTCTTCGCGCCCGGTCTCAAATTTCCCCAGCGGCTCTGCTACTTCAACGCCATGGGCCATTTTCTCTATGCGGTGCCGCGTCTCATCTTTCTTACCGCGCCCCTGATCTATCTGCTCCTGAACCACACCAACATCCCCGGTTTCTGGCTCGCCATCCTGGCCTACGCCCTGCCGCATCTCGCGCTCTCCAACCTCACCAACTCGCGCATTCAGGGCGAGCACCGGCACTCTTTCTGGAACGAAATCTACGAAACCGTCCTGTCGCCATATATCTTGCTGCCCACTCTGCTGGCGCTCATCAATCCGCGGCTCGGTAAATTCAACGTCACCTCCAAAGGCGGAGTGGTCCGGCGCACCTTCTTCGACTCGCGCATCGCCCAACCGTTCCTCGTCATGCTTTTGTTCAACCTGGCCGGGCTTGTCATTGCCATCCCGCGCTTCTTCGTCTGGGACACAACACGGCGCGGCACGGTGCTGATGAATGTCATCTGGTGCCTCTTTAACGTCGTCATTCTCGGCGTGTGCACCGCCGTGGCCCGCGAGCTCATGCAGCGGCGCGGCGCGGTGCGCATCAATGTCGTCACTCCGCTCCTCGTCAAGCTCCCAGGCAACAAGACCATCTCCAGCGAAACTGTCGACATGTCGAATGGCGGCGCCGGCATCCGCCTCAGCGAGCCGCTCCAGGGAGAACTCCCCTCTGAGGTGCGCCTCGTTTTCCCGCTCCCGTCCGTACGCACCGATTTGCGCGCCACCGTCGTTTCTCTCCAGGATTCGGTCATGCGCGTCAATTTTGAGAATCTGTCGATCGCCGAGCAGGAAGTCCTGACCATCGCGCTCTACTCCCGCGCCGATTCCTGGCTGGGCTTCGGCGAATCGCGCAACACCGATCGCGTCCTGCACAGCCTGGGACGCATCTTTCAAATCTCCATGCGCGGCCTGCGCGACACCTTCCTCAGCATCGTGCGTGACAAGCGCAAATCCCGCAGTAGCTCCAACTCGCTCTCCATTGCCGGCTCCGCGCTTATCCTATTTGTGTTCGCCCTCTTCTCACTTGCCGCCCCGAAGATATCCGCGCAAGCCTCACCCTCCGCTCCCAACTCCGCTAACTCCGCTAGCCCCGCCAACTCCGCTAACCCCGCTGTCCCTCCCGGCCAATACCACGACAGGTTCACTCTCGCCGACACGGGCACGCCGCAAATCGAGTTGCACGGCATCGAGCGCACGCGCAACATCTACTTCACGCTGCCGCAAACCCATGTTCCGCGCACAGCAACGCTGCATCTCTCCTACGCCTTTTCGCCCGCCCTCATTCCGCAACTCAGCCATCTCAAGCTCAGCCTCAATGGAACGCTCTTTGCCACCGTGCAGCCTTCGCCGGGGCAATACGGCGGCTCCGATCCGGGCGACGCCGCCGCCGACTTCAACATTCCGCCTGAGCTGCTGGTCCACACCAACACCCTCACCGTTGAATTCATCGGCCACTACACTCTGTCGTGCGAGGATCCCGCCAACACCACGCTCTGGGCGCGCGTGCTCCGCAACAGCGCCATCGACATTCGTGGCGATCTTCTTCCACTGGCCGACGACCTCAAGCTTCTCCCCGCGCCTTTCGTCGATCCTGCTGTCGTCCAGCCAGTCAGCATCCCCGTCGTCTTTCCCACGCAGCCTTCGTTTAAGACCATCCAGGCCGCAGGCATTGTCACCAGCTACTTCGGCCTCGTCTCAGAAAACCGCCCCGTCCGTTTTCCGGTCCACATCGGCGCCATCCCTGCCGGCAATGCCATCGTCATCGCCGAGGACCCCGCTAGCCTTCCCGCCGCCTTCAATCTCTCCGCGCCCAGTCGCCCCATGGTGGCTATGCGCACCAATCCCAACGATCCTTATGGAAAGCTTCTGATTCTCACGGGCTCCAGCGCCGATGACCTTATCGTTGCCGCCCAGGCTGTCGCCATCCATAGCGACATGCTCAATGGTTCGCAGACCGCCGTCGAAGGCCTCACTATCCCGGCGAAACAGGCTCCCGATGCCGCTCCGCGCTGGGCGCCCACCGATCACACCATTCCTCTCGGCAACCTCGCCACCTCCGACGATCTCCAGGGCGACGGATCCTATCCGCTCAACGCATACTTCCGCATCCCACCCGATCTTTACTACGAAACCGGCGGCCAGAACGCCACGCTGCATCTCGACTATCGCTACAACTCCGTTCCCATCGGCCCCATCTCGAGCATGCAGGTGCGCCTCAACAACGCGTTCCTCGGCTCCATTCCGCTCGTCCCCGGCCAGGAGGCCTCGCGCAAAACGCAGACCGACATCCCCGTCCCCGTCGTTAACCTGCGCCCGTTCTCCAACTCGCTGGCCTTCGATTTCACCTTCCAATTGCTCAAGAAGCAAAACTGCGCCGACACCACGCCCATCAATATGCAGGGAGCCATCCTGCGCGACTCTTATCTCGATCTGCGCGGCTACCCGCACTGGGCGGCGCTGCCGAATCTTGAACTTTTTTCCAACGCCGGCTTTCCGTTCACGCGCTTCGCTGACCTCGGCGAAACCACGGTCGTTCTGCCGCTCGCGCCCACCGGGCAGGAGATCGAAACCTTTGTTACACTCATGGGTCACTTCGGCCGCCAAACCGGATTTCCCGGCCTGCGTGTCACCGTCGCAGGGCCTGACGCTCTACACGACGGCGCAGACACTGACTTCCTCATCATCGGCTCTGGTTCTGATCAACCCGCCTTCGACAAGCTCGGCACGCATCTCCCTGTCTCGCTCAGCAGTGGTCAGGTGCAGGTGCGTGACACCGAGGGATCGCTGATCCGTGCCCTGCACAACGCCTGGTGGAAGCTCAGCTCGAACGAGCACGCCGAATCCGGTTCGCTCATCGTGGGCGGAACTCCTGACGCAGTCATCGAAGGCGTCGAGTCACCGTACGACGCAACAGGCGGCCGCAGCATCGTCGCCCTACACCTCAAAGATGACTCGACTTTGGATCCTTTTATCAGTTCGTTTCTCAGCGTGCAGCAGTCCAGCGAGATTTCGCAGTCGGTCTCCATCTTTAACGGCACAAGTTTTCAGTCCTTCCGCATCGGCTCGTCGGTCTATCACGTGGGAACGCTGCACTGGTGGACGAAGCTGACGCTCTGGCTCACTCAGCTGCCGTGGCTGGTGGCACTGATCGTCGTGCTTCTCGCGTTTCTGCTCGCCCTCTGGATGCGGCAATGGCTGCGCGCCAAAGCCCGCGCGCGCCTCACCATGATCGAACCCTGATCTGAGACTTGCAACAAAATGCGGTGACGCGTCCTGCGCCACCGCCGATGAATTGCATCGTTCTGCAACCTGTTTACCGGGTTCCTGTCTTCTTATGCTCCGTCTGCTCCTCATCGTCCTTGACCTCTTGCGTGGGCGAGCGCTTGATCGGGTGGCTTGGTGACTCCGGTTGAGGCTTGGTCTGGTCCAGGGTAGGCGTCTCGGTGTGGATGACGGGGCTGTGCTTGTCTTTCTCGCTCAGATTGCTCATATATATCCCTCCGCATTCCTTAGATGCAGTTCTCGTGAGCCGCATCCAAATCACTTGACCCGAGACACATGCGGCAAGCTTGCTTCAAAAGCCGACTGCACAATCTGGACCGGACCAAGGAGGCCCGATGGCAGCAGAGGCGAATCAGCCCTGTAAAAGTTTTGCGTAGTGTACGTGTACTTTTTCGTCGCGTCGGGCTGTTGATCGCCGATCAGCCGATTGACCCACAGATTTGTTACCTCGATCTCCAGCGCATTCGCGCCCGGCTTCAATACTCCGGTGACATCCACCCGGAACGGAGGCTTCCAGATGATCCCCAGGTTCTTGCCGTTCACGGTAACCTCCGCGATGTTTTTCACATCGCCAAGATCCATCCACACCTTCGCGCCACGTCTGAACCACTTCGCTGGAGCCTCGAAGGATTTCGAGTAAGTCGCGGTACCCGAGAAATACTTCACTCCGGCATCGCTGCTCTGCGTCCAGGAAATCAGTTTTTGAAATCCAATCTCTGCCGGCGCGCCCCGGCCCGGCTGAAACTGCACCTTCCACGGTCCCTCGACACTGCCCACGGTGGTCTCGACCGGGAGCGGTATGCTGCGCGAGGTCACTGCTGCGTCTTTGCGAAACACCACGAACACGGCATCGTTGGGCCCAAGCCGAAGCGGCACAATCGTCCGATGGTCGGCTATGCGGTACGATGCCGCTTCAGTCTTGCCCGTATCGGCATGCCACAACTCCGGCGCCTTGCCTGCGACGCGAAATACAGCGTTCTCTTCCTCAGTCCGGTTGCTCGTGTTATCCACGTAATAGATCTCGCCGTTAGGAATGCGGCGGTGCGCGAAAAGCAAGTTGGTGTCAGTCTTCGCATCACTGATCTCGAAATCCGGCGTCACCTTCAGCTTCTGCAACGCTTCAGCGGCTGTTTGTCCTGCAAGCACTCGGCCCTTGCCATAAATGTGGTCGCCCGTTCCTGAGCCGAAGAGCTGACCCGCGATCGTTTTGAATTCGGCCTGGTCGTCGCTCAAGCTGGGGCTGTCCATCGGCATGGGGCCCACCAACACCGCGCCATCGTTCACAAGCGCGCGGAGTCTCCGCAGCATCGGCAACGTCATGCGGCGCGTGCTCGCATCGAGCGCCAGCACACGATAACTCGTGCCGCCCGGAGTTACCAGCCGCCCGTTTCTCACGCTCAGGCTATGCAGAACGATATCGCTATTCACATAATCGAAGTTGTAGCCGGCAGGTACGTCCGGCGCTCTGCCACCGTCGCCAAACAGTTGAGTGATGTTGGCATCTTGTCCGTAGAAATAAGCCACGTCGGCCACGAACTTGCCTTGCTGCAGCATGTATGAGCTCCGCGCGATGTAAGCCATCCACGGTTTTGCCATCTCCGCCCACGTCTCATGCCGGTTGAACCACTGCCCGTACATTCCTAGTCCAAGTCCAGGAACCTTGTCGTCCAGCGGCTGATGCACCGAAGTGTGAATCACAAAACGGTTTACGCCCATCGCCAACTCCCGGTCGGCGGCAGGCTTCAGCGTCTCGGGTGACCATGTCCACGCTCCAACACCCGTAGTAAACGACTCGGCTGCTACCAGGTTTTGTCCGTAGATGTGGGCGACTGAAGCTGATTCGCGCAGATCGGCGTCGCGAGTAGCGCTGGGAATGGGAACCCACAATGCGCCCATCGGGATATCCGCCCTTCGCTTCACTTCCATGCCATCGCCGATCAGCGAGCGGCTTTGCTCGTGCGATTCGCTATAGCGCCCCATGCCGCGCGCATGCAGCAGGGCGGTCATCTGGTCGTAGTGGTTCTCAACCAGCAGGTCCGATAAAGTCTGCCGAAAGTCATAGAGAAAACGATCGCTGGCCTCGGAGCTTTCAACCACATGGCCAGTCAGCACCGGCAGCCACTGAAGCATGTCGTAGCCTCGATGCGCCTTGAACTGGGCCGGCATATCGTCTGTCCAGTTCTGAGGTCCGTCTTCCCAGCTATCGGTTACTACGTAGCGGAGGCCGCGCTTTCCCATCAAGCCTCCCGTCGCATCTTTGAAGTTATCGAAGAACCTTGTGAAGTAGTCCTTGACATATGTCGCGTTGAGCTTGTCGATCTCGAGCCCGGTGGCCTCGCGTTCAGCGGGATTGTTCGTTATTCCTAAAAGTGAATAACCGAGCCGCACCACCATCCATGGTCCCGGCGGCGGGGTCCAGTCGAGCGTCCCATCGGATTGCATCCTGGCAGTCAAATCCACCACATCCGATTTCTTGATTGCATCTCCGGCGCCGGCCGCCGGCGTAGCAACTGAAAGCAAGTTGCCTTCTCGTGCGAACGCCGCCTTCGATTCGAAACGATTGATGGGCATGTACGATCGCAACTCCAGCTCGGAGATGCGCGCTCCAACCGCGACAGTCTCTTGCGGCGGTGTTTTGAAAGCGACCCGGAAGAATTTCGCAGTTACCGCGGGAAATGCAATCGTCCGCACAGGAAACTGTCCCAATGCCCAGGGAACTGTTGCGACGAAATGAAATTCTCGCCCATCGTCGCTCGCCTCTACAGTCTCGGCGGTCAATGACATCACCCGGCGTTCCGCACCGGTGCTGAATCGGAAGGCGATGCTCAGTCCGCAAATCCGTTGCGGCTCGGAATACTGAAATTGAATCCAGGACTCTTCATCGGGCGGCGCAGCGGGCAGCAATGTCGCATCTGCCAGATCGCCATCCGTCAGGGTCGCCAGATCGAACTTGCCCCCGCTTGAGGCGATCTTCGGCGCCTCATGAGCCGGCATGTCGTTCTCGGGGATCCGATATGCAATGACAGCGCTGTCCGCGTAGAAATCAGGCGCCGCCTTGTTGCCGGGATAGCCTTCAAATGGTCCTGCGTTCGAAGGCGGTCTCTTTAAGACTCCGTGAAATGCCTGGCCGCCATTGATCTCGGTCTCTGACCAGACGTACTTTTTCATCGCGTGCGCAGGCTGTACCCACGATCCACCGGTCAAGTTCCATCCAGCGGAGGTCGCGACCCCTTCCTCCAGTCCCAACTGATCGGCCAGTAAGGTCGCGTATCGGAACGCATCCTTCCATTCCGGCGACATGTAGATCAACCGTTTCTGAACAATCTGCGGCGTGCCCAAAGAGGCATCGAAATTCTGGAAGCCGCCGATCCCGACGCGTTTCATCCATTCCAGATCGGCTCTGATTCCTTCTTTGGTGACGTTGCCGTTCATCCAGTGCCACCAGACCCGCGGCTTCGCGCTCTCCGGAGGTTGTTGAAACCCACGCGCAAGGAGATCGTCTGCCTTCTGGGCTGAAGCAACTCCCAATGCTGAAAACGCCACAAGCACCACGGCAAGTCCGCGCCTTACTGCACTCCTGCTGACTGAACTCCAGCTTGTCCGCAGCCGGTTTCCTTTTTTACCGGAATTCGCGAAATTTCGTAGATCCGCCACACATTCCCCTTCATTTGGACTGGCATCTTGCACCCTAATAGATTAGATAGCACTCGGGTGGCTAGATCGATTCGCCCAGCCCCAGCTAGACCGTACGAGCATACGCAGTTCGTCTCCGGATTGACCTAAGCTGCCGTAACTGCTGCTTGTCGCCAATCCGCTCGCCGGCATCTAAGTATTCGTGAAACTCTCGGGCCTCGCACTGTCTGTTCCCCTCGTCCTTGCCGGTTGCACGAATCATGACCGCAGCCCCGATGCAATTCGCCGGCAGACCGCCCACGCAACCTCTACCGCTGCTCGCGATACAAAGGCAGTCGTAGAGGGCGTGATCGAGGGCGTCAAGCAGCAGCGCACCATCAACATCAACCGCTCGTCTGTCGACGACCTCACGTCCCTCCCCGGCATTGATGATTCCACCGCGCATCGCATCATCGGCAATCGCCCTTATAGCGACTCCTACGAGCTTGTGAAGCGCCATATCGTCACGCGCGAAGAATACAACCGCATCTCCGGCAAAATCGAAACACGCTGAACGTTTCAGGCACGCCCGAATTATTCTTGGGCCGTACTCAGGCGGTCTTCAATCTCCGCATCCATCCCTGCTCTTCAATGGGACCTTCCATAAGCAGCTGTCATCCTGAGGCGTAGCCGAAGGATCTGCAGTTGTCGCGCCGTTGCTTGCTCTCACAAGTGCAGTTTCTTCCCGCTTATCAACATGCGGATCCATAATCTTCGCGCCATACTATGTTTTTAAGTGCTCACGCCCGAAGGCGAATTACCTGCCATACGCCGACCTGGCTGGAAGAATCTTGTCATGCGCTTTTCAACATCGCGGCCGGGAAATTGTCTCATCCTCCTCGTTCTCCTCTGCGCCTCCGCCGCCACCATCGGCTGCGACAACGGCTCGTGGCCTCTCTGGCGCTCCTATTCATCCCGCTTCATCGATGCCGACGGCCGCGTCTTCGATCCCAGCGGCGATCAGCACACCACCTCCGAAGCTCAGGCCTACTCTCTCTTCTTTGCCCTCGCCGCCAACGACACGCAGACCTTTCATCGCGTCCTCGACTGGACTGAAGCCAATCTCGCGCAAAACGATCTGCGCACGCATCTCCCCGCGCAGCTTTATGGAAAAAATAAAACCGGCCAATGGGCCATCCTCGACCCCAACTCCGCTTCCAACGCCGATACCTGGATCGCCTACTCGCTCCTGGAAGCAGGCCGCCTCTGGAATTCTTCCGCTTACGTAAGCCTCGGTCGCACCATGCTCGAACTCATCGCGAAGAACGAAGTCGCGAATCTGCCCGGCTTCGGCCCCATGCTTCTCCCCGGCCCCTCTGGCTACCAGCACGGCAACACAATTACGCTGAATCCCAGCTATCTCCCGCTCTTTCTCTTCGAGCGCTTCGCAGCCGTCGATCCCTCTGGCCCATGGCAGCAGATTGCCCGCAACATCCCGCGCCTGCTCCAGCAAGGCTCACGCCACGGCTTCGCCATGGACTGGGTCGAATACGTTTCCGGCGATGGCTTCTATCCCACCACCGATCCCCTGGCTCCAGACCAACCGGGCTCGTCCGCCAACACTCCCCGCGGCAGCGGCGACGCCATTTGTGTTTATCTTTGGGCCGGCATGCTCAATCGCGACGATCCCCAGCGTGCCGCCGTCCTCAACGCCGATCCCGGTATGAGTGCCTATCTCGAAACACACGACGCTCCTCCCGAAGTCATCAACGAAGAGGGAATCCCCGAGCCACAGAACGGTCCCGTCGGTTACTCCGCAGTCATGCTGGAGTATCTGCGCGCTTTTCCACATCTTTCTCGCGCAACCGCTCGCCAATTGATTCGTCTCACTGAGGAAAAGCAGGTCGAAACTGGTTTGTATGGAAGAGATAACTCCTATTCCGATCAGTGTCTTGCGCTCTTCGCCACGGGATTTTTCGACGGCCGATTTCGCGTTGGTATGCGTGGCGAACTAAACGTAAAATGGAAGCGCTAATGAGGGTGGCTTGGGGGGCTTGGAAAGCGTGTGTGATCGTGGCGGGCTGCCTGTTGCTGACGCTTCCGGTCCTTCGCGCTCAAAATTCCAACTCCGGCTCAGCCGACGCAGCGCGCGAAATCCTCGTACAAAAAGCCCGTGCGCTTGACGCCCGCGGACGGCCCGACATGGCCATCCAGTTGTGGCAGCAGATCCTTCTTTCTGCTCCGCAGAACACTGAAGCACTTGCCGGTCTCGCGCGCGATTACAAACTCATCGGCGCCACCAGCCAGGCCAACGCAACTCTCGACCGCCTGCGCAAAGTTAATCCCAACGATCCCGAAATCGCGCGCATCGAAAACCTTTCGAGCACAGCCACGCAGAGCAGCCAGCTTCGTCAGGCTGGGGAGCTGGCGCGCCAGGGCCGCAATGACGATGCCATGCGCATCTATCGCCAGCTCTACGGCGATCAGCCGCCCAATGGCGATATCGCTCTCGCCTACTATCAGACTCTTTACGGAACTGCCAACGGCAAGCAGGCAGCCATCGCGGGCATGCGTACGCTCGTCGCGCGCAATCCCGGCGACCCGCGCTACTTCATTCAACTTGGCATTCTGCTCACCTACGATCCGCGCACGCGCGCCGAGGGCATTCGCATCCTCCAGTCACACCCTTCTGATTCCGCCGCGCAAGCCGCTCTGCGCCAGGCCCTCGTATGGGACTCCGCAAATCCCGCCTCCGCCTCCGAGCTGCGCGAATACCTCAAAGCCCATCCGCAAGACACCGAGCTCGTCGATCGTCTCAAGCTGAACGAAGCGAAACTCGCCGAGATCAACTCCGGCATCGCGCGCACTCCTGCCGAACGGGCCGCTTTCGCCGCGCTTAATGCGCACCGCGCCGGCGATGCCGAACGGCGCTTTACCGCGCTTCTCGCGCAGGATCCTAAGAATACCCGCGCTCTCGCCGGCATGGGTTTTCTGCGCATGCAGCAGAAAAAATTTGGCGACGCCATCAGCTATCTCACGCAGGCCGAACAGAACGGCTATAAGCCGAAAATCATCGACGATGCACTCTCCGCTTCGCGCTTCTACGACACGCTGGCCCAGGCTGCGCAGGCGATGGACCGGAATCAATTCGACGTGGCCGCCGCAGGATTCCATGCTGCGCTCGACATGCGCCCCGGCAGCGCCGACGCGCTCAACGGTCTTGCCGGACTCTACCTCAAGCAGAAGCAATACGCTTCAGCCGCCTCTACCTATGAGCAGCTCATCAAGATCGATCCTCGCTCGTTCGACGGCTGGCGCGGTCTCTTCCTTGCCGATGCCAATGCCGGGCAAAACGATGCGGCCCTGGCCGTCGTTGCGCGAGCGCCCGCGCCGATTCATTCCGCGCTCAATCGCGACCCCGATTATCTGCGATCTCTCGCCGCCATCTATCAGGCGCAGGGCCGTGCCGCCGATGCCGAACGCGTTCTCGCGCTCGCTCTTCAGTTGCCGTTCCCCGGCAACGGCGCCACGCTGCAAACCGGCACCAGGATGCAATACGCCGGCATTCTGATGGAGGCCAAACGCTTCGATCAGGCTGCCGCGCTATATGCGCAGGTTGTCCAAAGCGATTCCGCCAACGTCTCGGCGTGGATGGGCCTCGTCAGCGCGCACCACGAGCAGGGACTCGAGGCCGAAGCCCTCAGCGACGTGCAGCGCATGCCGCCGGACACTTATCAGAACGCTTTGGGCGACGCCGGCTTTCTTGCCGAGCTCGCTGCCATCTATCAGGACGCCAACCAGTACGACGTTGCGCAGGGAATGCTCGAGCGCGCCGTCAATCTCGACAATGCCGCGGGCAAACAGCCCGGCATCGACCTTGAATTGCAGCTCGCCGGCATCTACCTGCTTCGCAACAATACGCAGCAGGCTTACGGCATCTTCCGACAAGTGCTCACCAGCCACCCTGACAATGCCGGCGCATGGAAGGGGCTTATCTCCGCTCTTGCGGCCACCAATCGCAACGCCGATGCTCTGCAGGAACTGGCCGAAATGCCCGCGACAGTCCGCACGCAGCTCGACTCCCAAATCGACTTCGTGCAGATCGAGGCCAACCTCTATGCCGCCACCGGCAACTCGGCGGGCGCTCTTCAGTACATGAATCGCGTGCAGGCGTACTACGCAAAGCGCAAAGCGCTGCCGCCGCCAAATATCGACATTCAAAATGCATGGCTGCTCTACAATCTCGGTGACGACCGCGCCCTGTACGCTTCGCTGATGCGCATCGGCGGCCGCACCGACCTCTCGCTCGAGCAGCGCGAGACAGTGCAGAATATCTGGGCCAACTGGAGCGTGCGCCGCGCTGCCGCCGCCATGGACAACGGCAACGCCGGGCGCGCCGTCGATATTCTCGACGCCGCCGCTCTGGCATTCCCCAATAACCTCACAGTGCGCAAAGCCGTTGCCGGTGGGTATGAACGCGTAGGCCGCGCCAAAGAAGCGCTCGCGCTCTATCAAGACATCCCCATGCAGGACGCGACCGCAGGCGACTTTGAAGGCGCCATCGGCGCCGCTCTCGCCGCCAATGACAGGAATCAGGCCGAGGTCTGGCTGCGCCAGGCTCTCGCTCGCTATCCGCGCGACCCCGCAGTGCTCAATCTCGCAGCGCGTTACGAGCAGGCCCGTGGCGAGAACCAGCTCGCCGCCGACTACTACCGCGCCGCCATCGCAGCCATGCCTTCCGTCACTCCCGCCGACCGCCTGGCGCATCAGCTCGTCTACCCCGAGCAGGATCAGAAAACTCATCGCGCCGTCACCGCCGCCGACCTGCAGCATCTGCTCGACCCCGACTACGAACCGTTCGCGAAAACCACCAGGCTTCCGCCTCTTCCCGCATACGGGCCCGACCCCTACGACGGTGGCGTTCCGGTCATCCTTCCGCAGTCTGCACCCGCGCCGCAACTTCCTCCCGTCAGCAATCCGGCGCCGCCCGCGTCGCACGATCTGCCGCCTCCGCCCGTGCCGCACGCCGCGCTCCATCCCTTCGTCCGCTCTTCATCGCCGCCTCACTTCGCTCTCGCATCCTGGACTTTTTCCCGCCCCGGCTTTCGAACATCCTCCGATCTTCTTCATGCGCCCGTTTCGCTTCTGCAATCTGCCGCGCAGCCGTACAGCGATGTCGACCTCACCCTCAATCCCCCGCACTCGCTTGCCTCCGACGCATGGAAGGGCCTCGTCTTCTCGTTGATGGCCGGCAACCGCAACGCCGAAGCCCTGGCCCAGCTTTCTCGAATCCCGCCCGAAGTCCGTCGCCAGCTTGAAGCCGACATTGAATGGGCGCAGGGGCTCGCCAACCTTTACTACTCTGTTGGCGACGCCCCCGAAGCCAACGACTACCTCAAGCGCGTCGAGAGTTTTTATCTCCTGCATCCCGGCGTGGTGCCCGCCGGCATCGACCTGCAGCACGCATGGCTTCTTTACAGCGTGCAGAATGACACCGCGCTCTACCCGGTTCTTACGCGCATCGACGCGCGCACCGATCTCACTCCCCAACAGCGCCAGCGGGTGCAGATGCTTTGGGCCGATTGGGCCCTGCGCCGCGCCAACCAGTACATCGCCGGCGGCCAGTTGCCCCGCGCTCTGCAAATTCTGCAGGCCGCCCTGCAGGACTATCCCGACAACCTGAACCTGCGTCTCGCCGTCGCCGGAATGTACATGCGCATCGGCTACGCGCCTGAATCGCTCGCCGTCTACAAATCCACTTCCATGGCCAACGCCGTTTCGGCCGACTATCAAGGCGCCATCGGCGCGGCCATGGCGGCACAAGATATGGCGCAGGCTGAAATCTGGCTCCGCGTCGCGCTCAGCCGCTTTCCCGGCGACCCGCAGATTCTCACTCTCGCCGGCCAGTTTGAGCAGGCTCGCGGAAACAGCAAGCGCGCCAAAGAATTCTTCCGCGCCGCACTGGCCGCCGCCCCGCAGGGCTCGACCTCCGTGAGTCTCGCCACCGGGATTTCGTCGGGCTCGGCAAACAATCCCGCGCCCACTTCCGGCCAATCCAAGCGTCTTCTCGATCCGCGTCTCAATCCGCAAGCCGCACCGCAGGATCTCGCGCCGCTTCCATCGTTCAAATCCGCGCCTCAGGCAACGGCCGCCGCGCCGCCTCCCTACCTGCCATCGAGCGCGCCGCCTTCGCCAATCTCTGCGCCCTCCAGCAATCCGCTTCCGCTCCCCGCCAACTTCTCTGGCTCCGGCGATGAGTTCGCAGGGCAGGGAAGCAGCGCGTCATCGTCGAGCTCGACCACGCCCGCCACCAACTTTGCTCCCGAAGGCCCGGTGTTCGTTGAGCAGAACAAGACGCAGCAAGCCGTCATGCAGCCGGCTTCCAACCGCCAGCCGTCCGGTGAGCTCCCTCCGCCGCTGCAACTCGGCGGCACTGCTGGCGCTTCTTCACAGCAGAACGTCAACCCAGCCGGCAACCCTGAACCTGAATCCGCCAACCTCGTTCATCCCGCACTTCCCGATCAGAGCGCAACTGCAACTGCCGCGCCCTCGCACAGCCCATCATCGGAGCCGCAGAACCAGCCGCCGCCAATGCGCAACCTTCCCGCGGCTCCCATCGCTTCGCCGCCCGCATCGCAACCTCCGCCCTATGCAGCTCCGGGCGCAGACGAAATGGCGCAATACACGCCTTCGGTGCAGGACGCCGTCTCCGGCGCATTCTCTGCTCCACAGCAATTGCCCCCGCCCGCCGCTTCGCAACAGCCCCCGGCCGCGGCGCAGCCTCCCGCCTGCACGCCGGCAACTCCTCCCGCCTGTGCGCCCGCCAAGCCGCATCCGGCTCATGCCGCAGCTCCGCACAAAAAACCTCTCGCAAAAACAAACGCGCAGTCCGCGCAGCCGCCTGAGCAACCATCCGCCGGGCAAACTACCCAAACTCTCGGCAACGCGCCGATTGCATCCGTCCCGGCCGAAAGCGTCGCGTCCCCATCTGCGCAAGGAACCGAAGCACAGGCGCCAGCCGAATCCCCTCAGCAGAATTCCACCGAAACGACCGGCGCCGGGCTCTCTGATCAGGAGCTCCAGCAGCAGAATCTGCCTCCTCTGCGCGGCCCCTGGATCCGCATTCGCCGCCAGCCCAACCTTCCCAGCCCGCGCGAAGAGGCCGAACAGCAGTTGGCTGCCATCGAGAGCAGTTACAGCGGATGGTTCGGTTTCTCCTCGCTCATCAATCACCGTAGCGGCTCTCCCGGCTACAGCCAGCTCACCGCCATCGAGCCGCCCTTCGAAGCCTCCGCCCCGCTCGGCTATCGCGCGCGCATCACCGCCATCGCCAAGCCGGCTTTTCTTGACTCGGGCCAGGCCGACGGCTCCGCCAATCTCGCTGTCAAGGAATCCGAATCCGGCGCAACCTGCCTCGTCACGATTCCTGAGCCTATCGGCACCTACACCGCCTCGCAGAGTTTCTCTCCCTGTTCATCGCCCACCATCGGAGCGCTCAAGCCGCCCGCGCAGCAGAACGCGTTCGGCCTCGGCGGAGAGCTGCAGCTCACGTTTCCGCATCTCGCCATCGCCGGCGGATACACGCCCTTTGAATTTCTCGTTTCCACGTTTACGGCGCGCTTCCAGTGGCGCCCCGGCAACGGCCCGGTCACCCTCAGCTTCGAGCGCGAGCCGGTGAGAGACTCGCAACTCTCTTACGCCGGCCTGCGCGACCCCGGCCAGGCTTCTCTTACTTATCCCGGCCAGGTGTGGGGCGGAGTCATCGCCAACCAGGGACTCGTTCAGTTCTCGCGCGGCGATGCGCAGTCGGGTTTCTACTTCGCCGCAGGCGGGCAATATCTCACCGGCGTCAGCGTCGAAAAGAACAGCCGCATCGACGGCACCGGCGGCGCGTACTGGCGTGCCTTCACGTCGCCCGAATACGGCGACCTCACCATCGGTGCCAACTTCTTCGGCATGCACTACGCCAACAATCAGAACGCCTTCACGCACGGCATGGGCGGCTACTTCAGCCCGCAGGCTTACTTCCTCGGCAACATTCCAGTCAGTTGGGTTGGCCACTATCAAACGCACTGGCACTACAACATCACCGGCGCCGTCGGCGCGCAGGCATTTCAGGAGGACTCCACGCCGCTGTGGCCGCTCGCCGGCGACAAGCCGCTTCAAACCAGCCAGAACAATCCCATGCTTCCTGCCGTCACCAGCGTCAGCGCCAACTACGACTTCCACAGCCAGGTCGCCTGCCAGATTAGCCCGCATTGGTTCGCCGGCGCGTATCTCGCCGCCAACAACACGCGCGACTACTCATACGCATCTGCCGGATTCTTCATCCGCTTCATGTTCCGTGCGCAGCCGTCCGCGGCGACGGCTCCCACCGGCCTCTTTCCGGCCGACGGCGTCCGCCCCTTCACCGTGCCTTAAACTTCGCGGTACTCTATGCCCGCTCTTCCGCCCACCACGCCACCCAACGCCGCCATCCGCATCCTGCTCTGGTTTGTCGCGTTGTTCCTCGGCGCGCTCGTGTTCAGCGCGTGGCTCGGCCACGGCCTGCCCAACCTCAGCATCGTTCGCATCACTCTTGTCTTTGCGCTTCCGGCGTGGCTGTTTTATCTGCCTCTCGTCGTTGCATGCCCTGGGACTACGCGCCGCCAGCTGGGAATTCTCGTCATCGCCGGCTTCCTGATTGGCCCGGCCACTATCGCTGTCTGGAGCGCCATCCTCCCCTCGCATGGCCGCACCGATCCTGAGGCGCTTGGTCTTCGTGGAATGATGATCAGTGCCGCCATAGTCGGCGTTGCCACGACGGTCATCTACCTCGTGGGGCTGCGACTTTTGCAGAAGAAGTCCGCCTGAATCGCGGACCCATGGTTCTATATGTTTTGCGCGACACTCACTCGCGCCATCACGAGTCGGAAAAGGAATGGCCAGCCGGCCGGCGCCGCAACGCGTTCATGCATTCACTTTAGAAGTTCCTGACCGCGTCGCGAATGTTGTCGAACGCGCGGTCCACCGCCCTGCCTACATGCAGACTGCCTGTAATGCACACCAGCGCAATCAGCGCGACCAGCAGGGCGTACTCGGTCATATCCTGCCCCCGCTCGCTCCAAACCAGGCACTGCCAATTCGCGTACAGTCTCTCAAGAATTCTGCGCATCGCCTTCCTCCCGCTCAGCGCGATCCTCATCCACGCCGCGCGCCCCCAGATGCCCGCGCCGATCCGCACCGGGGCGGATGGCGCTAGATCAACCCGCACATCAATCGAAACAAACAGAGGTGACTCAGATTTGTTGTTCTGGGGAAAACCGGATGCAAGTTTCACGTTCGCGGCCATGGGCCCGGTCACAGGAGCAGGAGATTGCCCATTCGGCCGACACGTGGGCATCCCCATGGTTATCGGATGTGTACACTCCCATCTGGCGCCAGCCGCGGCCCTTTGTCTCTCACCTGAAAAGGTCACCTCATGGCCTGAAGGTGTCATTTTCCACCAGGCACGCGGAGATTCGGGCTCCCCGGCCCTTTTCTCAGCCGCCTGCATCGCGATGAGTGGCTGCGCCAGGCACCATTTCAACCAGTTTCTTCCTCCCCGGCGCGGCTTTTCGGCAACCCTGCTCTCTCCGGTGGTATGTCATACTAAACTCACCATATACAGGCACTAAGGCCGCCGCGGAATCCCCAGTGCGCCCTTTCCCTTCTATGATCGCGCCTGTCGCAAGCGAAAGAACGAACTAAAAATCTCGCTTCCTTGTTGGGTCCACGCTTTGCCCATCGTGGAGTTGCTGCCTTGACCGGACGAATTTCGCTTTCTCGCCGCGCGAAACTGAACACCGTGACGCTGGGCATCGCCGCCCTGGTCCTTACTGTCTTCGTCCTCCTCTCCTTCCGCCAATGGCAGCAGTACCGCCGCGCCAACCACGCGGCAGAGCAAAGCCGGCAGATTTCATCGGCCGTCGACGATGTCTTTACCACTCTGCTCGATGCTGAAACGGGGCAGCGCGGCTTTTTGCTCACAGGTGAGGATCGCTATCTTGAACCCTACAATCGGGCGATTCAACAGCTTCCCGTCGATCTTGCAACGCTCAAGAATCTTTTCGTCGTAAATGGTCGAGGCATGCAGAATTTCGACCAGCTCGCGGTCCTCGCCAACCGGAAGCTGGATGAACTTCGCCAGACGGTCGAGGTGCGCCGTTCTCAGGGGGCGCAGCCGGCGCTCGACTTGGTTCTCACGGGAGAGGGCAAACGAACGATGGATTCGGTGCGCATGCTCTGTGCGCAAATGCAGCGCAGTGAAGACGTGAACCAGGCGCGAGCGTCCGCTGACGGAGAGGCTGCCGCCGGCATGGCGCTCCTCACCACGGTGGCTGGATCGCTGCTCCTCCTCTTCCTTTTCGCTTTCCGCTTCGAGCCGTTTGCCAGTCCCGATCCGCAGGCGTGGCAACGATCAGCTCTTGTGCGTTACGGCGCGGCCATCCTCGCGGTGGTCGCCATTACCTTGCTCCGCATGGGCTTGACGCCGCTCATTGGGCAAACTACTTTCCCCTTCACACTGTATTTCTGTGCCGTCATTTTTGCCGCGTGGTTCGGCGGGTTTCGTCCTGCCGTGCTGTCCATCGTTCTTTCCTTGTTGGCAGGCGCTTGGTTTTTTGCTGAACCTTTGGGATTGCTTTGGGTGAGCCGGCACGACGATCAGATTGCCATGTTGATGATCGTCCTGGTCGGCTTCGGTGCGGCTCTGCTCAGCCGCTCACAGCGCAGCGCCGTCGACCGTGCCCTGCGCGCGGAAAACGCCGAGCGCATGGAGCGGCAACGTTTCGAAACCACGCTGGGCAGCATCGGCGATGCGGTCATCGCCACTGATGCCGAGGGCCGGGTGACGTTTGTGAATCGAGTTGCAGCAGCTCTCGTAAAACGGCCCGAGGCTGAAGCCCAGGGAAAGCCTCTCGAAGAGGTCTTCCACATCGTCAATGAATTAACCCGGCACATCGTTGAAAGCCCCGTCGCGCGCGTGCTGCGTGAAGGCAAGATCGTAGGGCTCGCCAATCATACGATCCTCATCGGCAGAGACGGAACTGAGGTCCCGATCGACGATAGCGCCGCTCCAATTCGCGATGCCAATGGGAATATCCAGGGCACGGTGCTCGTCTTTCGCGATGTCACTGAGCGCCGCCGGACAGAAAAACAGCTTGAAGAACAATCAAGACTGTTCAAGGAAGCAGCCGGCGAAGCACAATCCCAGCGAGAGCGCTTGGGCCTTGCCCTTACTGCCGGCAAAATGGGTGTCTTCGAGGTCAATCCCATCGGGCACTCCATTTGGTGGTCGACAGAGGCTTATGCACTGTTTGGCGTCACTCCTTCTCAATTCATGCCGGCACGAGAGTCATTTGCTGCGCTCATTCATCCGCGAGACAGAGAAACTTTCATGCAGTACTGGGACGAGAACATCGCCGCGTTCCAACCCATCAATCATGAATTCAGAATTCTCAAGCCCGACGGCAAAGAACGCTGGATCAGCTGCCGTGGCACCCCGAAGTTTGACGACTCCGGCGTCCCGCGGCACTATTCCGGCATCTTTCTGGATATCACCGAACGGAAAGAAACCGAGCAGGTGCTGCGGCGCTTTGAAAGGCTCTCGGCGGCCGCGCGTTTCTCTGCGGCCATCGCGCACGAAATCAATAACCCGCTGGGCGCTGTCACAAACCTGATCTATCTCGCAAAGACAGCGCACGGAGTTCCCGAATCCGTCACCGAGTATCTCTTCCTGGCGGAGCAGGAACTTGAACGGGTAGCTCACGCGGTCCGCCAGGCTCTCGGGTTCTATCGCGAGACCTCCAGAGCAGAGCGCATCGATCTTGAGGAACTGATCGAGTCCGTGCTGAAGATCTATTCAGTCAAAATTACGGAGAAGAATATCCAGATTGAGCGGAGTTTCCGCAAGTGCGAAAAGGTCTATGGCGTGCGCGGCGAGTTGCGGCAGGTTCTTTCCAATCTGCTCACCAATGCCATCGAAGCCGTGAACCAGGGGGGCTTCATCTCCGTCGGAACACGGCCGGCAAGTACACCGGCCGAGCATTCAGTCGAGATTGTGCTGGCGGACGACGGACATGGGATTCCGCCTGAACATCTCAACCGGGTTTTTGAGCCTTTCTTCACAACCAAGCCCGAAACTGGAACAGGACTCGGCCTTTGGGTGGCCAAAGAAATCGTCGAACGTCACCACGGCAGCATCCGGATTCAATCTCCCGCCGGCGAGAGTCATCATCGCGGCACCGTCTTTTCGGTGCGACTGCCCGCCGGGCCCGCGCCCCCTCCGATTGATTCCGGCAATTGACGCGCGCTCACACGCGCCAGCAGGGTTCCCCGGACGAACGCTGGTTCTTGGGGCTCTCAAAGCGCGATTTTGAGGCGATTTGAGGCTGCTTGAGCACCGCAAATGCGCATTTTCGACCACTTTCCTGAAATTACGTGGTCACGTTTCGCTCAATTCCTGACTTTATGTGGTTAGGTTTGCCCTCTAAACGTTCAATTCCTTGGTCTATTTCCCTCTAAAACCTAACCACTTAAGCAAACATTTCGTCACACCGCCCCGAAACTCCCCAGCAAACCTCTGCACAAAGCCATATTAAGGCTATGTAAATCATTGACTTATATAGTTCAGATTCGGACGGGGATCTCGCTCCATGCCGCCCCAATTCGAGAAACGACGTCCTCGGTCCGTAAGTTAATTAATAAATACTATTGACAATCTTAATAAAGTTGATTACAGTTCTTTTTGTAGTTGAGAAAATCAAATGTCCGATCCTACATCAAAACCCGAATCCCCATCTGACTGGCAGGACCTCCTCCGCATCTCCCAGGGCGCGCCCCTCGTCATTGAGCGCGTCCGGATCCCGGAGAAGGGAATCGCCGTTGAAGGCCAATTCACTCTCCCTCAACTCGCCCGGCTGAGCCTTGAAGATCAGGTATTTGTGACTGCTTTTCTCCGTTCTCACGGCACCATCAAGGAAATGGAGCAGACATTCGGCGTCAGCTATCCCACCATCAAGGCTCGGCTCACCCGCATCGCCGCCCAGCTTGAATTCGTCGAAACCGACCCGTCGCCCTCTCGCACTGAAATCCTTGAGCGCCTTAAGGTTGGCGACATCACCCCAACCGAAGCCATCCACGCACTGGAGGCACTGAAGTGACACCTAGCATCGCCATCGTTCGTATCGAAACTCCACATTGGCGCTCGATCCCGCTCTGGATTCCGCTGTTTCTGCTTTGGATTCCAGTCATTCTGCTTTCGCCCATCATCCTTCTGGTGATCATTGGGCTTTCCATTGCCGGCAAGGTTAGCCCCTGGCACGCACTGTCGGTGGTATGGGGCATCGTATGCAGCCTGCCCGGCACACACGTCCGGGTCGCCACCGAAGGCACGAAAGTACAGGTACGCATCCTTTGACTTCATACTTCTGGAGATTTCTTGATGACCGACAACCGCCGTCAAATTCTGGGAATGCTTGCCGCCGGCAAGATCGACGCCGACGAGGCCGAATGCCTGCTCGTCGCAATGGAGCTCGATCCGGCAGGAATCCTCAAGTGGCTGCAGCAGTTCGCTCAGTCCTCTTCGCCCGCTGTGATTGACGTTTGCCCCCTGTGATCGGGGCCTGTTCTTACACGCTTTCAACCGACATTCATTCACAAGGAGTAAAGAAAATGAACGAAAATCGCCGCCAGATTCTTGAAATGCTTGCCTCAGGCAAAATCACCGCAGACGAAGCCGAGCGACTGATCGCCGCTCTCGAGCCTGACTCCACTGTTTCTGCACACACGTACACCCAAAAGGCAAACCAATCCAACGGCAACGGCTCACACGATTCAAATGTGAAAGCGCACGCCAAGTACTTGCGCGTGCTGGTTGAAGCCGATCCCTCTATGACAGGCTTGAAAGGATCGACGACGGTCAATGTGCGCGTCCCTATGAAGTTGCTGCGTGCCGGCGTTCGTCTTGCCAGCCTGATTCCCGCGCAGGCCCACGAGCAATTCGATGAGGCTCTCAGCCGGCATGGTGTGCCTCTTACGCTTTCGCAGATCAAGCCCGAGAACCTGGAAGAGCTGATCGATCACCTCGAAGATCTCACGGTCGATGTCGACGGCAAGGAAGGGAACCAGACAAAGGTCCGCGTCTTCTGCGAATAGAAAAACTGCAATGAGCTGAAAAAGGGAGCTGGGTGTCCTCGCACTCTGGCTCCCAGTTTTCAAGTTCCCCCGTTCCCCTGGCTCCTTGCCTCTTACCCCCGCCGCAGCGGCTTGTGCGTCGGCACCACCTGCACGGTCACGTCCCGCACCTCTGACAAAAACCGGTTCAGCACAGAGCCGCGCAATAGGATGTCGAAACGTGACCGCGCCGACTGGCCAAACACCACGTGCGAGATGTTCTCCTGCTGCGCGAACCGAATCAACGCGTCAGAAACGTTGCGATCGGTAAGGTTCACCACCTGCGCGCCGAGATCGCGGGCCATCTTCTCGTACTCCTCCAGGCGGTGAAAAGCCTCCGGGTCGCCGTGACCTTTGTCGTCAGGGCGCCCCACGTAAACCGCGAACCAGTTGCTCGCCAGCCGCCCGGCAATGCGGGCTCCCACGCGCAACAGCCGCTCCGTGCCCGGCCGCGTGCTCAGGCACACCATCACTTTTTCAGGGATAGGCGCCTGCTCCAATCCCTGCGTGCGGCGATACTCTGCGGCGCGGTTGCTCACCTGCTCCGCGGTGGTTCGCAGCGACAGCTCGCGCAGCATGTTCAAATTGCCCTTGCGGAAAAAATTCGCCAGCGACTGCTCTACCTTTTCCGGCGCGTAAATCTTGCCTTGCCGCAGACGGCTGCGCAACTCATCCACGGTGATATCGACGTTCACCACCTCGTCCGCGCGCTTGAAAAAACTGTCGGGTACAGTCTCGCGAATTGTCGTGTTGGCTGAGCGGTTGACCGCGTCATTCAGCGTCTCAAGATGCTGAATGTTGACGGCCGTCATCACATTGATGCCCGCATCCAGAATCTCCAGCACATCCTCGTAGCGTTTGCGATTCTTGCTGCCGGGAACATTGGTGTGGGCCAGCTCATCCACAAGCACCGTGTGCGGATGCCGCGCGATGATCGCATCCACGTCCATTTCTTTCAGGTTGACGCCGCGATAAGGAATGACTTTTTGGGGAATGATCTCCAGGTCGCGGATGCGAGCCTCTGTTTCCTTGCGCCCGTGCGTCTCCACCAGGCCGATCACGACATCCACGCCCTGCTGATGCTTCATGTTGTAGGCATCGCTCACCATATCCCACGTCTTGCCTACTCCGGGCGCAGCGCCAATATAGATGCGCAGCTTGGCGGGCTCTTGCATCTTCTCCAATTGGATCTCTGCCATCGCTCAGCCCACCTCGACCGGATGATGGATCTTCTCCGCCATCGCCACCGGGATTGTGAAACGAAACGTCGCACCGTGGCCCAGCCGGCTTTCCACTGCGATCTGGCCACCCAGGGACTCCACAAGTCGTCGCGCCAGCGCCAGCCCCAATCCTGTGCCTTGATCTGAAAGCGTATTAAACCTGTCAAAGATCGCGCTCAGCCGTTCGGCCTCAATCCCACGGCCAGTATCCCGCACGCTGAACTGTACAAAGTTCTTGATCTCTTCCGCCGACAACAGAATCTCGCCTTCTTCCGGCGTATAGCGGATCGCATTCGACAGCAGATTGTCGAGAATCGAGCGCACCGCGCGGCGATCGGCCTGCACCGCCGACAGATCGGCATAAGCATTCACCTCGAGCCGGATGTGCTTCTTTGCCGCGTCGTCACAGAACCGGTCGCGCGCCTCATTCAGCGCTTGCAAAGGACGCACCTGCTCCAGCTTCAGTTCGCGCTTCCCTGAATCCAGCTCCGCCACCCCAATCAGGTCGCTCATCAGGTCGTCGAGCTTTTCGGCTTCCTGCTTGGCGGAATGCACCAATTCGGTTTGCAGTCCAGTCATTTCTCCGCCGAACCCTTGCGCCAGCGCGTACAATCCGCGGCGTAATTGCAACAGCGGGTCTCGTAATTTGCGACTGGCCACTGCAATGAACTGCGTTTTAAACCGATCGGTGTCTTGCAGGCTCGTAACGTCTTCCAGCGTGGTTACGGCGCCTAGCAGCTTGCCTTCTGAGTCGCGCATCGGCGTGGTGCGCAGCCGGTAGCTGCGCTCGCGCTGGCCAATGCGCATCGGCAGCATCGACGCTTCATCCTCAGTGGCTACGGCCTTCTGCATTGAAACCGCGTTGCGGATCGCATTCAGAATCTTTTCCCCGCCCGGCGTAGTGGTGAGCGCCATGCGATCTCCCGCTGCTTCGCCCAGCAGCTCCGCCGCAGATTGATTTACTTTCAGCACGTGCCCCTTGCCGTCCGTGACGATAATCGGTTCAAAAATTGACTGCAGCACGGCGTCTGAAAGTTGGAACTCCATCTGTCGCCTGCCTGCTTCGGTGTCACGCAGTTCGCGCAGACGAAGCGCAATCCGGCTCAGATCGCTGGCTATACCACCAAAACTATCGTGCGAGCTCCACTCTACGCGATGCTCGAGATTTCCCTGGGCGATGCGGTGTGCATCCTTGGCCAATGTGCGAATTGGCTTGAGCACGAAATAGATGGTCGCCGCCGTAACCAGCACTGAAGCCAGGGCCACTGCGTAGACAAAATCCAGGCGTCCGCCGGGCGCCAACGCGGTGCGGGCTACCGCCGCCAGCACCACGGTGAGGGCTCCGAGAAGCACGCAGCCAAGAACGATTCTCTGAGTAAGATTGATCAAGACCGGCGTCCGAATCCGTGAAATGGGGACAATTCCATTCTCACGGATGAAGCCGCTATCTGCAAAATTAATGGAACGGCTCAGCCCCTTCTGTTCGACGCTGCAGCTCAGGGAATCTGGCAGACCGCCAGACTGCGGCCGTGCCACCGGCAATCCAGTCCCGCCGGCTGTGGATACGCAACCAGCACCCAGTCAACACCGAAATCGGCCCTCAACCGCGCGAAATCCGCCAAAGTAAAATGGCTCCATCCTTCCTGCGCCTTCACTTGTTCGAGCCAGATTGGCCCCAGCTCCGGCACTTGGGTCACCACGGCCGCGTCCTTCACCGCGTCTGCCAGTTGGCTGCGCTCCGCCAAAGCGCGGAAGCAGTGGTAATCTTCGCCGGGCGCCTCCATGTAGTGCGGATCGAGCGCGAAATACGCGTCCACAGGCGTATTTGCCCGAGCCCACGCAAACGCCTGCAGCCATTCGTTCGTCGCCGCGCGCCAGGGCATCTCCAAATGCTGGCTGCCGCGAAACTCCGCGCACTGGCCTGCGAACATGCCGCCGTTCACGATCAGCAGGAATGCCCCCCAGCGCCAGATGCTCTGCTTCAATAAAGATCTTCCAAGCAGGCCGCCGGCCGTCAGCACAAACAGGAAATACAAGATGTGCAGGTAGCGCATCGGTTGCAATGGCGTGAGACGCACGAGCCGCGGCGACCAGAGCATCGCGATGGCCAGCGCCTGTTGAAACACTCCATAGTAAAACACCGCCGCAGCAAACCGCGAAAGCCGAATCTCCCCGCGTTTGTACGCGATCCGCCAAAGCAGACTGAAGAGCAGCAGCGGCGCCAGCGCGCCCAGCCACTCATACCAGGTCCACTTGAACAGGTAGTAATAAGTTCGCGTATCCAATGCCCGCTGCCAGGCCCCGTCTGCGGGTTCAAAAATCCATCCCAGCGGAATCAACGCTGCCGCAGAATCTTGCAGGCTTCTCATCCTGAATCGAACAGCGTCTCTCGTCGCCAGCGTAAGAAAAATGCTGAACGAAACGCCAAATGCCGCCATCATCGGATGCATCAGAAATGCCGCCGTCAGCAGAACCATGGCTTGCCAGTGTTTGCCGTCGAGAATTCTCCAGATCGCCAGCAGGATCAACGCCGTGGCCAGCGTCCTCGGATGCAGATGCTGGTCCACCATGTAGAGCGCCGTTCCTGTGACCGGCAGCGTGAACATGGCGGCAACCAGGGCCACGCTTCCCCACCGGGCACACTCTTCGGCAAAAAGCCGGTTCGCGATCCTCTTCACAGCCCACAAAATTACGAAGAGGGCAAGAAGCTGCCAGAAAAGCTCCGCCCACGCCACAGGCATCCTGGTCCAGCGCACAAAGTGCGCCATCCACCCATCAAAGAGGGTGGCTTCCAGTTGCAGCCTGAAGAAATTTGCGTTGTGCGGATACAGCGCCGGATTCAAATCCGCCTTCACCGCCGTCAAATAAATGCCGTCATCTTCCAGGCCCGGGTGGTATCCCATCACCACGAATCCGAGGATCGTGAAAAACAGAATGCCGGCAGGCTCGCGCAAGATCCGCCTCGGCTGCGTCATCGACTTCTGAATTGGTTGCAGCTCGACGGCTGTGCACTGGGCCACATTGCATAGGATATCGTCCCCGCATGGGCCGGGCCCGCGCCCTCTACAACTGGGGAAGCAGCATGCGCATCAGCAGAAATGCTCCCACTCCAGCGAAGAACACCAGCGCCATGCGAATGCCCGGCTCCCGGTTGACTTCAGGCACAAGATCGGTGGCTGCCACGTAGAGTGCAACTCCCGCTGACACCGGCAGCCCGTACGGCACCCAATGCGGCACGAGCTGGATCATGAGCACGCCCGCGACGGTTGCGCACGCCAAAGCCACTGCCGACCAGAACGCCGTGCTCCGGCTGCGTCCGCTTGCCATCATCACGCTCGCCATCGTGAATCCTTCCGGCGCCTTGTGTAGCAGAATCGCCAGAAAAACCAGCCAGCCCAACCATTCAGAAAGCGCAAAGCCCGACCCGATCGCTACGCCATCAAAGAGCGCGTGAAAGCTGAGCCCTCCCAGCACCGAATAGCCCGTGCGTGCCGACACAAATTCCGCGTGATGTGTCTCCTCGCCGTAGTGAAAATGCGCATTGATAGTGTGTTCCAGCAGATGGATGACGCAATAACCACACATGATCAGCACGGCGCCTGATTGCGGATTCAACCGGATGCTTTCGGGAGTCATCTCCAGCAGGGCAGTGGCCATCAGGAATCCGGCCCCCAGAGCCACAAAGTAGCGCAGGTAGCGCTCCACTCCCCGCGCGCGCACCAGCACCAGCCCGCCGGCCACATCGGCCAGCGCGGCAATCACTCCCAGGATGAGTGAGATTCTCAACATCCCCAAATCCGCTCCCGGATCTCCCAGCGCGCCGCCATTTTCTGATCCCCGATCTCTGAACCCTGATCGTTGCTTCTACCCGCTGTGCCGGATGTGCATCACGTCTCCGTCCTGCACAACGTATTCCTTGCCCTCCAGGCGCAGCGTGCCCTTGGCTCGCGCTGCCGCTTCTGATCCGGCTTCCAGCAAATTGTCCCAGCGAATTGTTTCGGCGCGGATGAAGTGATGCTCCAGATCCGTGTGGATCACTCCCGCCGCCTGCGGCGCCTTCGCGCCCACCGGCACCGTCCACGCCCGGCACTCATCTTCACCGGCGGTAAAGAAACTGATCAGCCCCAACAGTTCGTAGCTTTTGCGGATCAGCCGCACCAGCCCACTCTCGTGCAGTCCGTAGCTCTCCAGAAAATCGGCCGCTTCCTCATCGTCCATCTCTGAGAGTTCCGCTTCGACTTTACCGCAAATGGCCGTCGCCCCCGCATTCGGGCGATGCGCAATCTCACCGAGCTTGTAGCGGCTCACTGCGCCGTCAAGATCGACGCCCAGCGTCGTGCTCTCGTTCACATTCAGCACGTAGAGAATCGGTTTCTGTGACAGGAACATAAACCCGCGAATGAGTTTCTTCTCCTCCGGCGTCATCTCCAGCTCGCGCAGCGGCGTCTCCTTCTCCAGCGCCTCCTTCGACCGCAGCAGAAGCGCATGTTCCCGCTCCAGTTCGCCGGTACGGGCCTTCTTCAAATCTTTCTCGACGCGCTCAATCCGCTTTTCAACCTGCCCCAGGTCGCTCACCATCAAATCGAACTCGACATTCTTTACATCGCGGAGTGGATCGATCGGTCCTTCATGAGGCACCGATTCATTCTCGAACGCACGCAGCACATGGATCAGCGCGTCTACATTGCGCAGGTTCGTCAGGTATCCGGTTTCTTTCAGCGCCTCCTGCCCGATTGCCGCCACATCCACAAACTCGACCGAAGCGAACGTCGTCTTCTTCGGGGAGTACAGCGCCGACAGTTTTTCCAGCCGTTCATCCGGCACGCGCGCCACACCCACGTGCGCTTCCCGCGGATTGGCGCGTCCATGCTCCTCAATCTTGGCCTTTGTCAGAATCTTGAATAAGGAAGTCTTGCCCACCTGAGGCAGGCCGATAATGCCGTTTTTCATGATCGTTCCATCGCGGCGCAAACACAGAATTCAGCAGCCAGTCGCGCCTCTCCGATGATACAAGACGAGGGGATCGGTCTTTACCTGGTGTGCTCGCGTAGACGTCCTACGTTCGCGATGTCTCGGCCCAAGCCACCAGCACCACTGTCGCCAGTCCCATCAGCACGATTACCTCTTCAACATGCTCGCTGCGGCTGTGCAGCCTGTTGAAGTGCATCGTAATGGCATTCGAGGCGTCTGCGGTATCAATGGTGCCTCCCGAGGCGATCAGGTCCCGATCCATGTCGGGCAGAATGCTGTATTGCGAGTAGACTGTGCCAGCCAGCATCACCACCACAAGAATCATGGGAGCCAGCACCGTACGCGGCTTGTAAATACCCCAGGCCGGCGCCAGGGCCATCACCGCCAGTGCGACCATTCCCGAAACCAGCCCCATGCCATGCAGAATTCGAATCAACTGACCGACAATGGTTCCGGCAGCATGAGTATCGGGCTGCAGTGCCGTGAAGGTGACCGCCGCAACAATCGGAAAGAAAATCTCAGAACCGACCTAGACAATGAGTGCGAGAGAAAGCAGAGTACGCAACAGCGTCTTCATTGAGGCAGAATACTAGAAAAGAGAAGCGGCGCAGGCCGTAATTTGGCCCCGCCGCACAAACGTCTTCAGATCTTTCGAACCTAGCTCAGATATCCACTCACCGACGGCCTGCCGATCAGCCGCTCGATCCGCTTCTGAATCGGCGGGTGCGTGCTGAACAGGTTCGCCAGCGTCGCGCCTGAAAGCAACGGCGCAATGATAAACAAATGCGCCGAGCTGGGCGAAGCGAGCAGCGGCACGCGCCGGCTCGCGCCCGAAATCTTCTCCAGTGCCGAGGCCAGCGCGTAAGGGTTGCCCGTCAGATGCGCCCCCGAAGCATCGGCCTCATACTCGCGAGTCCGCGACACCCAAAGCTGAATCAACATCGCTGCAAACGGCGCCACCAGGAGCATCACGAGTGCGCCGAGACCGCCCTCGCGATCGCGCCGACCGCCCCCACCCCCTCCGGCAATCGCGCCAAACCAGAAAGCCATGCGCGCCAGGATCGTAATCGCGCCGGCCAGCGTGGCCGCAATCGAGCTCGTGAGAATGTCGCGATTGCGCACATGGCTCAATTCGTGCGCCAGCACGCCTTCCAACTCCTCGTCATTCAACAGCGCGAGAATTCCATGCGTGACCGCGACAGAGGCATGTTGCGGATTGCGTCCCGTCGCAAACGCATTCGGCGACTCAGTGGGAATCACGTAGATCTTCGGCATCGGGATGCCCGCCCGGCCCGTCAGTCGTTCAACCACTTCGTAAGCGCGCGGCAACTGCTCGCGTGTCACCGGCTGCGCCCGGTACATGGCCAGGGCAATCTTGTCCGAATAAAAATAGCTGAAGAAGTTTGTGGCCACCGCAATTCCAAATGCGATCAGCATGCCCTGCTCGCCGCCGAAATACTCTCCAACAAAAACCAGCACCAGCGTCAGCAACGTCAGCAAAAATGTCGTCTTCAGCGCGTTCATCTTCTACTCCCACTTCCAGCCTATCGCGATCCCCTGTGTCGTTGTCTCTTTCATTGGATGCCAGGGAAGTCTCAAGGGCGCAAAACCGCCCTCATCATTCCTATTACGCATTACATGGCCAGCGAGTTCCCCTGGTCTCGAAATTCGCAGATTCTCCGCAGGGCCTGTATCGGGGCACGACTTTAGTCGTGCCGTAGAGGGCGCATTTGTGGGTGAGCTTTAGCCCCTGGACGTCTACTTTTCAACTCTCCAATGCGAAGCTCACAGTTTGCGACACAGGCTAGGAGCTAGAAGCTAGCGGCTAGGAGCCGGCTTTTTCAGCGCCCGCCTCAACACCGTCTCCAGCGCCGCTTTTTGCTCGGCATATTCCTTCGCATCGAGCGTGCCCGCAATCTTCTCGCTCTCCAGCGCAAACATTTCTTCTTTCAGCACATTTAGTAGATCGTGGCTCTTTGCCGCCATCGGAGTTGCGGGGATATGAGAAACATTCGTTCGCAGGGCACTCGCATGAGGCGCCGAGTAGGACGGCGGAATCGCCACCGTGCCCGGGCCAGCCGGACCCACTGCTCCGCCCGTCGGCTGCCTGCGCAGCAAGAATCCCGCAGCCGCCGCCAGCAGCAGCGCCAGCCCGCCCAGGATCCACCACTTGTACTTCGAAAGCGGATCGGGGGTATTAATAGGCTCGCCTATGCCTCCGCCAGGTTGACTTCCAGCGCCACCGCCGCCTTGATCGGCCTGCGCATTCTGGTCCTCGCGCGGAAACGATCCCACACCCGCCACCGAAAACTCAATCGCCTTGCCCGGCGTCGCATCCCTCGTGAGAAACGTCTGCACGCTCGGGTCCTGCGGCGACGGCTGGAATCCTGATCCGCTGAACGTCATTGACTTGGGCAGCACCACCCACACCGTCTGCGCCGGCAGCGTCACCTGCGAGTGGAAAGCGTATTTCCCGCTGCCGTACGGCAACTCATACTGAATCTGAAACAGCGTCCCCTTGCCGCCCTCGTCCGGCTGAATCGGAAAATTAAAGGAGTAGTGCCCCTTGGGCCCATCGGGATCGAGTTTCACAGTCGTCGGCAGGTTGCCTGTTCCGGGCCGTTGTGCCGACACATCGCCCAGCACCGCATCGTCCGGCAAAATCACCGCAAACGATTGCTTGCTCCACTGCGTCGTCGGTGGCGTGCTGGCATTGTGCACTTCGTAGCGCTCCACCACGCGAAGCTGTCCATTGTCGCTTTCGATCCCGGTCACATGCTCGCCAATCGAAACTCCGTTCACCTTGGCAGCCACATCGAAAACAGAAACGTCGCCCTGCCCGCCACCCTGCGGCGCGGGAATAAAGTAATCAGCCCCCTGGTGCGTCACTTTCACCAGGTATGGACTGCTGCCCGGAAGATTGAGAGAGTAGTGTCCCTGCGCATTCGTCGTCGCGCGGCCCACTTCGCTCATCCCCGTCATCGGCTCCAGCAGCAGAACCGTATCCCCCGCCGCCGGCTTGCCCGTCGTCTTGTCCGTCACCGTGCCCGAAACACTCGCAGCCTGCGCCAACGCCGCGGTCATCAAAAAGCCCGAAGCAATCCAAGTCACAAAAGCCTGTCCGGTCTTCATTTCTTCTCGTATTCCTTCAGTCACGTAGTCCCAAAATCCCGTTCTTACCTAACCCCGCTAGCTCCGCTAACTCTGCTGCATCCTAATCCCCGGTCCCTAGTCCCTGAATCTGATCAATCTCCGCCAGCAGCAGCGCCGTTTCATGTTCAAGCTGCGCGCGCTGTGTCTGAAAATCTTCTTCGGGATACTTGCCCGCGCGAAATTCGAAATTCAAATCGCGCAGGTTCTCATAAAGTTGTTCCTTGCGCTCCAGCAGAAAATCCAGCCGCGTCTTCTCGCGCTGGCTGGCAAATCCGTTCTCCGGCCAGAACGTGTACACCACCATCCCGAACAGCATCAACATTCCGGCAATCAGGCCTTCCGTCTCCGTCATCAGATTCCTCCCTCGGCGCCCGTCTCACGGCGAATCCGCTCCAGCCGCTCCCGCTCCGCCGGATCCACGAAACCTGCATCCACTTGCGCCATCGCGGCCTTGTCGCCGCCCAATCCGCCCCACCGCCGGATCAGCAGAATCGTCCCCAGCAACGCCGCCGCAAACACCGCAAACGGCGCGATCCACGCCACCAGGTCGAATCCCTTGGCCGGCGGCGCGGCCAGCACCGTCATTCCGTATTTTGCTGCAAATCCATCCAGAATCTTCTGATCGCTGATGCCTGAAGCAATTGCCGCGCTCAACTCATCACGCATGCGCCCCGACTCCGGGCACCCCACATGATTGCACTCGCCCAGCAACTGCGCGCATCCGCACGTGCACATTAATCGGTGTCCCAGATTGTTGAAGCGCGAGCTCGCGTCCGTCGCGCCGATCGAAAAACAGAGCGCAACCGCAAGCACCAGCGCCTCTGCAATTCTCAAACAGTTTTTCGACAACCGGTTTTGAAAGGGCACGACTTCAGTCGTGCCGATCGGGACGGTTTGATGAGAGGGCTTTAGCCCCTGAGGGAAGTTTTCTCTCCTTCCGGACCTCAAAGAAGCGGGAGTGCGGAGTGCCATCAGTCGCCTCCCTTCAGCGCCGGAGCCATGGGCGCCGCTTGTGTTGCCGGTACGCGCACTGCCGCAGTCACCGGCGTCAGGCTGGGCACCAGCGCAACAAACGTGCCGAACACCATCACCGCTAGCCCAAACCAGATCCACCCCACCAGCGGATTTAAAAACGCCTTGATGATCGGCTGGCTCGTGTCAGGATTGGTGCCCTCGTACACAACGTAGAGATCCCACTCCGGCGTCGAGTGAATCGCCACCATCGTCTGCGGCTGCCCGCTCGCCAGGTAAAAGCGCTTCTCCGGCGAGATCTGGAACTGCTTCTGCCCGCCCTTGTACACGTCGAGCAACGCGAATTCTGAGTTGTAATTCAGATTCGAGTCCTGGCTCGCTCCCACCTGCTTCAGCGTGTACGGTCCGATCTGCAGCGTGCTGTTCAGCGCCATCTCCTGTTCAACATTGCGATTGAACGCCGACCCGCACAGCCCAACCACCACCAGCACCACGCCGATATGAACCAGGTACCCGCCGTAACGCCGCGTGTTGCGCCGCGTCAGCAGCCAGAGCGCTGAGAAGATATTGCGCCCTGTCTGCCGCGCAATCACCGCAGCCCCGCGCAAGAACTCCGCGGCAATCGCCGTCACTACGGCTGCGGAAACCGCAAATCCCACTAAAGCGTAAAACGTGCCCGCGCTCAAGGGGCCGATTCCATGACGCCACAACCATCCAAGCCCGATGATTATGACTCCCCACAGATCTCCTGCGGGTAGCCAGAAATTTCTCTTCACAGCCTTGAATGAAGCTGACCGCCACGGCAGCAGCGGCCCCACTCCCGTCAGGAACAGCAAGAATATTCCGATCGGCACCGCCACCGCGTTATAGAACGGCGCGCCCACCGTCACCTTGCTGCCCTCCACGTACTCCGAAAGAATCGGGAACAGCGTGCCCCACAGAATCACAAAACACGCCGTCAGCAGCACCAGGTTGTTGAAGAGGAAACTCGATTCCCGGCTCACCAGCGATTCCAGGTGGTGCTCCGTCTTCAGATGGCTGTGTTGCATCAGGTACGTGAAAATGCACACCGCGAGCACGATCCCCATGAAAACTATGAACCACGTTCCGATCGACGACTGCGCAAACGCGTGCACCGAGCTCACCAGCCCAGCGCGTGTCAGCAGCGTGCCCAGCAGTGTCAGCAGAAAGGTCGAGAAGATGAGCCACACGTTCCAGCTCTTCATCATGCCCTTCCGTTCCTGCATCATCACCGAATGCAAAAATGCCGTCCCGGTCAGCCAGGGCATGAAGCTGGCGTTCTCCACCGGATCCCATCCCCAGTAGCCGCCCCATCCCAGCACTGCGTACGCCCAGTGCATCCCAAGAAAAATACCGCACGTCAAAAACAGCCACGTCACCATCGTCCAGACGCGCGTTATCCTGATCCACTTCTCGCCAGGGTACCGCATCATCAGCGCGCCCAGTGCAAAAGCAAACGGAACTGAGAATCCCACATAGCCCAGGTAAAGCATGGGCGGATGAATCACCATCTCCGGATACTGCAGCAACGGATTCAGCCCGTTGCCATCCTCCGGAATCGCGCCCTTCAGCATCGAGAACGGCGGCGCGGCAAAATTCAGCACCAGCAGGAAGAAGACCTGCACGCCCGCCAGAATTGTGCCCGCATACGCATAGAGCTTTACATCCGCCTTGTGCAACAGCCGCAGCACAAATCCGTACGTGCCCAGCAGCCACGCCCACAGCAGCAGCGAGCCTTCCTGCCCGCTCCAAAGCGCGGCAAATTTGTAGGGAATGGGCAGCGCCCGGTTCGAATGCTCAACAATGTACGTGATCGAAAAATCGTTGGTAAAAACCGACCACACCAGCGCAAAAGCAGCCCCGGTCACCGCCCAAAAACCGGCGATTCCGGCCCTTCGCGCTGTATCTGCCAGCCGTTCCGGCGAAATTCGAGCCGAGCGCCCGGTTGCGATCCATCGCAGCGCAAGGGCCCCTGCCAGCAGATTGTAGGCGCCAAGGGCTAACGCTATGAGAAGACAGAAGCTGCCAAATGCGGCCATGAAGACGACTCCAGTACGATTTTCGCACGCGCCAACGGCAAACCCAGAGCCCGAGTCTCTTGGAGCGACAGCACTTAGTCCACGCTGTAATCACGCGGCGGACCCTGAAAACACCGAAAGAGCACGCGGAACCGGGGCGAGGCCTGGAAGGGAAGTCAACGGCTTTCAAGAAACCGCGACAATACCTCCCGGCGAAGGTATTGTCTATCCATGATAGGACGTTCCAATGTGATTTAGCTCACACTGCAGTCGGCAGCATCACGCAAGTACCGCGAGCTTTCGCTCAAGCGACCGCTTTTTTGTTGTGTGCCAGCATCTCCCGCGTCATCGAGATCATCTTTTCCGCGAGAAATGGCCTGTGCAGAAAAGCGACGGGCTGGTCCGTGTACTCGCTGGGCGCCGCGTCCGGCGCGCCAAGCACAAGGACGGGCATGTGCGGCATTCGCGAATGAAGCTCCGAGACGAACGCCGGCCCCGTGATTCCGGGCAAATGATGTCCGGCAATCACAAGGCGCAGCTTGTCTGCGAATTCCGGCTGCTCCACCAGGCACAAAGCTTCCGCACCATCGATGGCCCGCCGCACGTCCCCGAACTGATGCCCCAGGAGCGACATTGTGAGAAATGCCTGCAGGGGATCGTCTTCAACCAAGAGTATTGTTGCCATGTGCCCCAAGGAGCGCGCTCATGACGGTCAGGGCGCACTTTTATCCGGCTACTCCCTAGGATGTTCCCCAGCCTCTTCTGGTTGTCTTGGGGGTTGATCCTCCTGGTACCCAAAGAGAGTCTCTTTTTCCCGCAGATCCTTGATCGCGTCCCGCAGCCGGGCCGCCTTCTCGAACTCGAACTTCTTGGCTGCCTCCCGCATCTCCGTCTCCAGCTTGGCAATATAGGCATCCAGCTCCGCCTGGGACGCAAACTCAGGAATCCCGGCCACTTCCTCCTCAACCACCTCGCCATACTCGGCTTTCAAGATGTGGGCCAGCCCCATCTCCACTTTGCTGATCACCGACTGGGGCGTGATCCCGTTCTCCTCGTTGAAAGCCCGCTGGATCGCCCTTCTCCGGTCCGTCTCGTCGATGGCCCTCCGCATCGAATCGGTCACCGTATCGGCGTAAAGAATGGCCTTGCCTTCCAGATGCCGTGCCGCCCGGCCCATGGTCTGGATCAGCGACCCCGCCGACCGCAAAAATCCTTCTTTGTCCGCGTCCAGAATCGCTACCAGCGAAACTTCCGGCAAATCCAGCCCCTCGCGCAGCAGGTTGATCCCGATCAGCACGTCAAACTCGCCTTTGCGCAGCCCGGCCAGCAGCTTCACCCGTTCCAGCGTCTCAATCTCGCTGTGCATGTACCGGCAGCGCACGCCCACTTCGGTGTAGTAGCCGGCCAGGTCCTCGGCCATCCGCTTGGTTAGCGTGGTCACCAGCACCCGCTCATTGCGCTTCGCCCGGTCACGAATCTCTGCCAGCAGGTCGTCAATCTGCCCCTTCACTGGCCGTATCTCTACCTCAGGATCCACCAGCCCCGTCGGCCGGATCACCTGCTCGATCACCACTCCGCCGGCACGCGTCAGCTCATACGGCCCCGGCGTCGCCGAAACATACACCGTCTGATGCACCCGGTTCTCAAACTCCTCGAACTTCAGCGGCCGGTTGTCCATCGCCGACGGCAGCCGGAATCCATAGTCCACCAGCGTCTGCTTGCGGCTGCGGTCGCCGTGCCACATCCCATGCACCTGCGGAATCGTGGCGTGGCTCTCGTCCACGAAGAGCAGGTAATCGCGCGGAAAGTAGTCGAGCAGCGTCGGCGGCGCCTCGCCGGGCAGCCGCCCCGAAAAATGCCGCGAGTAGTTCTCGATCCCGTGGCAGTAGCCCATCGACTTGATCATCTCCAGGTCAAAGCGCGTGCGCTGGTTCACGCGTTGCGCCTCCACCATGCGGCCCTCCGATTCCAGGTGCGTCACCCACTCGCCCAGCTCCTGGATGATCGATTCGATGGCCTCGGCCTTGCGCTCCGGCTGCACTACATAATGGCTCCTGGGATAGATGGGCAGCCGCGAATACTTCTGCTTCACCGTGCCAAACAGGGGATCGATCTGCGCCAGCGACTCAATCTCATCGCCGAACAATTCAATGCGGTACGCGCTCTCGTCGTAGGTAGGGAAGATCTCGATCACGTCGCCGCGCACGCGAAACGTCCCGCGCCTGAAGTCCGTGTCGTTGCGCTCGTACAGAATCTCCACCAGACGCCGCGTGATGTCCTTGCGCGCAATCTTCTGGCCTTTTTCCAGCAGCAGCAACATGCCGTAGTAGGCCTCCGGCGATCCCAGGCCGTAGATGCAGCTCACCGAGCTCACAATGATCGAGTCGCGCCGCTCAAACAAACTGCGCGTCGCCGACAGCCGCAGCTTGTCCAGCTCCTCGTTGATGGTCGCCTCCTTTTCGATATACAGATCCGCCGCGGGGTTGTAGGCCTCCGGCTGGTAGTAGTCGTAGTAGCTGACAAAGTATTCCACTGCGTTCGAAGGGAAGAACTGCTTGAACTCGTGAAAGAGCTGCGCCGCCAGCGTCTTGTTGTGCGCCAGGATCAGCGCCGGCCGGTTCGATTGCTCGATCACCTTGGCCATGGTGAACGTCTTGCCCGACCCGGTCACCCCCAGCAGCACCTGGTGCTTCTCGCCCGCCGCCAACCCATCGAGAATCTGCTCGATGGCCCTCGGCTGGTCGCCCTTGGGCGTATAGCCGGTCACAAGCTGAAAGTCCATAAACGGATTATACTGAAATAGCGAATATTCGGCGAAGAATCCGTGGTCTACCTAAAATCACACGCACCTGACGAAGTACGCGAGGCTGTGTCTGCAGTAGAGCGTCGTTCAGACGACTGCTGGAGGCAGATGCGCCTCTTGAGACAGCCGCGAAACCTCGCAACCTGGGCGCTCCTAACGCGGATGGCTTTGGAATTAGAACTTGTCCAACAGAGCAAAGGAGCAGACAGTCCAGCTCATCGTGACGCGTTCACATTTTGGGACCTATGCACCTGCGGTTTCGAATTCATAGCTACTCACGGAAGGCCTGATTCTAAGCTCATCCGAACTTATACTTGGAACCAGACGCTCGACGCGGATGCAACCTGCGATTTGCAAATCTGCAAACAGTACACCCACTTCCTGAACATTTTCCCACCATGGCACAGCGATCACCAAGGGGCCGAAATCTTGCCGGACGGGCGAGTTCGTTTTGCGTTCGAGAGGGACTCGCCACAACAAAGGCGCGTAATAGCCTTCCAACAGACCTTCAGACCACATATTGGAATGCGGGATGCGAAAACGCATCACCGTATGCAACTAACTCCAGAACAGCAGCGTCAGTTTGCTGATTTGCGCCAACGTGCCGAGTCGAGGGGATCTACGAAAAAACTCAAATATGAGATACCAGCTGAAATGATTCAGTATATCCAGCCTTATTTCCAGCGGAGGTTGGATGAAAGTTTCCGCTACCCTGATTCGCTTCAACTTGACGGATATTTGCTGAGAGAGTTCAAGCTATTCTTTGCAGGGCTGCTGACCATTTGCGGGATTCACGAGCGAATCTGCTACCCATTTCTGGAAAAAGGCCATCCCATTCCTGAGTCGTCGATGGTCCTAGTGAAGCCGCGCTCCCTCTGGATAACCGAACTGGTCCAGCTATCAGGACTGTCAAGAGAAATATGTGAACGGATAATCGCCCACCTGACAATGGACTCGTCATCAGGTAAAGCGGGCTGGATGACAATCTATCCATTTGTCCCGTTGGACAGATTCAACCAACATCTAGCAGTTGCACCGCAGTTTCCACTCGCCGCGAGATCGGACGACAATATACTGCGGGCGTTTTCATATAGATCGCCGGCCGAATTCTCAGGTTCAAACACGAAGAAGGAGAGTATCCTTCGCAGGAGAATCCTGGACGCGAACAGTAGGTTCAACTTTCCTGAGCCGGTTCGGCTGCCCGACGGTTCGACCGATTTGGACCTTATCATCGAGGACACTCAATCCTCGACGTTGGTCTTGGCGGAATTGAAATGGATTCGCAAGCCACTGAAACCCGGAGAACGCGCGAAACGCAACGAGGAGATTGAAAAAGGAATTCAACAGATACACACGGTACGCAGATACGCGTATGCTCATCCCGGCTTTCTGAAGGACAGTCGGCGTTTGGCACGGGCAATCGATTCCTATTCCAACGTTCATTTCCTGTTAATCGTCGCGGATCACTGGTTTTGGGTAGATCCGGACGAAAGCTTTGCAATTCTTGATTTTCAGGTATTTCTTTCGCGTCTTGCCGAGAGCACCAACCTGCAAACCACGGTTAGCGATCTGCTTACCTATAATTGGCTGCCGGTAGAGGGCGTGGATTTTAGGGTCGATTTCGTATCTTCGTCAGTGAATGGTGCCGTTATTGAATCGCCCACTTTCTATCGGCTTAAGTAGAGATATGCTGACGAGGCGCTGAACTGGTGATGTGGCGGGCTGCCCCATCCTTCGCAAAGCAAAAGGCGGAATGCTCCATTGCGGGCCGACGTGAATGGCTTTGTAACAAGGGCACGGCTTCAGCCGGGCCAAAAGTGCACCCAAAGCGTCCGAGGGTTTTAACCCCTGAGGGAGATTCTTAGTTGCCCGATGTCGGGTGCCCCAGGTCCCGCTTCTGGGACCTGGGATACACAAACGCTAGGATTGAATACCGGCCCCAAAAAAGAACCCCACCCTCCCCGCAGGCTCATTGCGGTTCAGGTGGGGGACCATGGAAAACATCAGCCATAATGTCCCACTTGCATGGCTGACTTATGCAGAGTAGTGCCCGGTCCAGTTGTCGCGTGTCACAGGAATGTCAGCAATTTGCAAATTCTGACCGTGCTGTGAGCAGCCGGCTTACCGGGGTCACCTTGAATCCCTCGGGACCGCTGCTGGCGCAATTTGAGCAGAGCTTGCCCTGGTCAACAAAAATGTGTACTCTGGTAGCCGGGCCATGAAAAGTTTGGAATTCAAGCGCTGGCTTGCAAGACAAGGCGTGAAATTTGGAAGCCAGGAAGGCTCGCATCTCAGGCTCTACTATCAGGACCGAATATCGGTCCTGCCTATGCATAGCAAGGATCTCGGAAAAGGGTTGGTGGAAACCATCAAGAAGCAACTTGGCCTCAAGGGCAAGGAGTAAAGCAATGCGCGGCTATCCCGTAAATCTCCGAAAGGATGGGAAGTACATCCTCGCCACTTTCCCCGATGTCCCCCCGGCTATCACCCAGGGCAACAATCGCGCTCACGCCCTCGAAATGGCCAAGGAGGCCCTCGAACTCTCGATGGAGTTTTACTTCGACGACATGCGCCCCGTCCCGATGCCTTCCAAGCCTAAGCGAGGCCAGGCGCTCGTGTACCTTTCTCCAAGCGTCGCGGCCAAAGTCCTGCTCCTCAATGAAATGCTGCGACAAAAAGTGCGCCCCATCGACCTGGCGAGGCGCATCGGCACCACCAAGCAGGAAGTGAACCGCCTGACCAATCTTCGCCATCCCACTAAGATCGACCGCATCGATATGGCGCTCAGGGCACTGGGCAAGCGCCTGTTCGTCGACGCGGCCTAGGTCGGTTCATCAGCCCCGCGGCAGCCACTGTAGACTGTCCCCATGCCCAAACGCATCGGCGTGCATCTGGGAACCGCAGGCGGCGCTTCCAACGCTATCGATCGCGCCCACGAGATCGGCGCCAACACCCTGCAAATCTTCTCGTCGAGCCCGCGCATGTGGCGCGCGCCCAAAATCGATCCGGCACAGGCCGAGCGTATGCGCGAGCTGCGCGCCAAATTCGATATCGGCCCGCTCGTCATCCACACCAGCTACCTGGTCAATGTCTGCAGCCAGTCCAGCGAGATTCGCGAGAAAAGCATCTCCGCCTTTCGCGGCGAAGTGGAGCGCGCCCTCGAGCTCGGCGCTGAATACCTCGTTCTGCACCCCGGCTCCTGGAAGGGCCTCACCCGCGGCGAAGGCCTCAAACTTGCCGCAGACTCCATCCAGCGCGCCATCGACGGCCTGCCCTGGCAGAACACGCCCTTCCACATCCTCATCGAAAACACTGCCGGCGCGGAGTTTTCACTCGGCGGCAGCTTCGAGCAGGTGGCCGAGCTCGTCGCCCGCCTCAAAGCCCACGCCCCGGTCGCCGTCTGCCTCGACACCTGCCACACCCACGTCGCCGGGTACGACATCGTCAGCGCCGAGGGCTACTCCGACACCATGAAGCAGGTTGCCGCCACCGTCACATTCGACGCCGTCCGCGTCTGGCACTGCAACGACGCCAAGGCCGCCCGTGGCTCCAAACTTGACCGCCACGAACACATCGGCGAAGGCATGATGGGCCTCGACCCGTTCCGCTTCGTGCTCAACGATCCGCGCTTCGACCACTGCGCCTTCATCGCCGAAACTCCCGTCGACGAAGAAGGCGACGAAGAGCGCAACGTCGCCGCGCTCAAGCGCCTGGTCAAGCGCAAGACGAAATAATGCTTACCGCCATTTAAACTGTAAAGTGATGCCCGACGAGAAAGAACTCCGTTACGATCCGGCCGCAATCGAGCAAAAGTGGCAGCAGCGCTGGGCCGCCGACCCCAAGCTCTACGCCGCCGAACCCGCTTCGAGCAACAAGCCCAAGTACTACGTCCTCGAGATGCTGCCTTATCCGAGCGGCCAGCTTCACATGGGCCACGTGCGCAACTACGCCATTGGCGACGCCCTCGCGCGCCAGATGTGGATGCGCGGTTACAACGTGCTGCACCCCATGGGCTGGGACGCCTTCGGCCTGCCCGCCGAAAATGCCGCCCTCAAAAACAATACGCCGCCGCGCCAGTGGACCCTTGCCAACATCGCCGCCATGAAGCGCCAGATGCAGCGCATCGGCTACTCCTACGACTGGGCCACTGAGGTCACCACCTGCCTGCCCGACTACTACCGCTGGAATCAGTGGTTCTTTCTCCGCATGTACGAGAAGGGCCTTGTCTATCGCAAAAAGAGCAAGGTCAACTGGTGCCCCGAGTGCGCCACCGTGCTCGCCAACGAGCAGGTCATCGACGGCTGCTGCTGGCGTCACGAAGACACAAAAGTTGAGCAGCGCGACCTGGAGCAGTGGTTCCTGCGCACCACCGCCTACGCGCAGGAGCTTCTCGACGGCCTCGATAAACTCGATGGCTGGCCCGAAAAAGTGCGCACCATGCAGCGCAATTGGATCGGCCGCAGCGAAGGCACTGAAGTCGATTTCTATCTCGGCGAAGATGCCGTCAACGCCCGCAACGATGACGGCACTCCGCGCATCATTCCTGCCGGCCGGCGCATCCGCGTTTTCACTACGCGCGTCGACACTATCTTTGGCGCCACCAGCCTGCAACTCGCGCCCGAGCATCCTTTCATCGTCACCCTCTGCCAGAACGACCGCGGCCTCGCCAAGCAGGTCGCCGACCTGGTTGAAGAGCAGAAGAAGGCGCGCGAGTCAGGCGACATAGGCGCCATCGAGAAACACGGCGTACCCACCGGCCACAAGGCCGTCAATCCCTACAATGGCGAACTCATTCCCATCTGGGTGGCCAACTACATCCTCATGGACTACGGCACCGGCGCCATTATGAGCGTCCCCGGCCACGACGCGCGCGACTTCGAATTCGCAAAGAAATATGCGATTCCGATCAAGCGCGTCATCGCCCCCGCCGATCCGAACGCCGAAGAACCGGAGCTTCCGTACACAGCGGAAGACGGCATCATGATCAACTCCGGCGACTACTCCGGCCTCAGCGTTGCAAATGGCCAGAAGAAGCTGCAGGAGATCGCCGCACAGGGCGCCTTCGGAGAAGCCAAAATTACGTATCGCCTGAAAGATTGGGGCGTCTCCCGCCAGCGTTACTGGGGCACGCCCATCCCCATGATCTACTGCGAACGTGACGGCATTGTCCCCGTGCCCGATGACCAATTACCCGTCATCTTGCCTGAGCAAATCAAAATCACCCAGCAAGGCGGTTCGCCGCTGGGCCGTGTGCCTGAATTCGTCAACGTCTACTGCCCTAAGTGCGGCACTCCGGCGCTTCGCGAGACTGACACCATGGACACCTTCGTCGATTCGAGCTGGTACTTCTACCGCTACACTGACTCGAAAAACTCCAAGGCGCCCTTTGACTCCGCGGTCGCGAAATATTGGTTCCCCATCGACCAGTACATCGGCGGTGTCGAGCACGCTATCCTTCACCTCATCTATTCGCGCTTCTGGACCAAGGTCATGCGCGATCTCGGCATGATCGCCAACGACGAGCCTGCGCAGCGCCTCTTCACGCAGGGCATGGTCATCAAAGACGGCTTCAAAATGTCGAAGAACCGCGGCAACGTGGTCTCGCCCGACGACATGGTCGCCCGCTACGGAGCCGACGCCACACGCATGTACTCGCTCTTCGCCGCGCCGCCCGACCGCGATCTCGACTGGCAGGAAGACGGCGTCGCCGGAGTCAGCCGCTTCCTTGGCCGCGCCTGGCGCCTGGTCACAAAACACGCCTCGATAGCGCGCGAGGCCGCAGCTGCCATGGGAGCCCCTTCAAACCAGGGAGGGGTTTTGAAGGGGCACGACTTCAGTCGTGCCGATTCGTCTCCTGAGAAGGGTACGGGCTTTAGCCCGTACGTAAATGCACCCAGCAGTTTCGGGGCTTTAGCCCCTGAGGGATCATCTGCAACCACGCAAAAGCTCCGCCGCAAGCTTCACCAGACCATTGCCAAAATCACTCTCGACTTCGAAGGCCGCTGGCATTTCAACACCTGCGTCGCCGCCATCATGGAACTCGTCAACGAACTTCAGGCTGCCGACGCGCAATTGTCCTCGGGCGAAGTTCCCGCGCCCGTCGTCCGCGAGCTCCTCACTACGCTTGTTCTTCTGCTCGCCCCCTTCGCCCCGTTTCTTGCCGCCGAGCTCTGGGAAGAACTGGACGGGAAGGGAAGTGTTCTGCGCGCGCCTTGGCCCAAGAGCGATCCCGGCCTTGCCAAAGAAGATGAGATCGAAATCCCCGTGCAGATCAATGGCAAGCTCACCTCAGTGGTCCGCGTCGCCGCCGGCTCCGACAACAAGATCATTGAGACAGCCGCTCTCGCTGACGAAAAAGTCCGCGCACGCACCGCGGGCAAAACGATCGCCAAAGTCATTGTCGTTCCCGGCCGCGCCGTCAACCTGGTTGTGAAATGAATTCTGCATCAATGGCGGATGCTCATGTCCGCCCCGTCCGCGGTACCCAACTTCTCGTCGAGCACATGAGCGACGTACTCCGCCGCCCCTCGCTCGTCGCCATCGAAATCGCATGGCGCTGGCTCTTCGGCATTCCGTTTCTTCTTGCCTGCTCGCAGCAGATCCGGCAAATCCTCGCTGCTTACCCGCTCGATGCGTCCGGCTGGGATTCGGTCACTCTGCAAAATCCCTGGGCCTCCGCCGTGCAAATTGCCCATGTCTTTTCGTATTACGAGCCGCCTGCATTTGCCGTGATGCGCTGGCTGCTGCCCGCCGCTGGCATCGCATGGATCATCCTGTCAGGCCTGGGCCGGAACTTGCTGCTGAAGCGCATGGCATCATCAAGCACCGCGCCTCCCACGACTCGGCCTCGAAGCCGCCCGTTCTCCGTCATGCTGTTTCAGGTGGGCTGGCTCATTCTCTTCGGCGTCACACTATGGGGATGGTTTCATTCCATGCAGTGGGTTTCTGCCACGCACATCTCCACAGGCACCGAGCCCGACTTGATCGGCTACTTCATCTGGGCCATCTTTCTTTCCCTTGGATTCTTCACGGCCTTCGCGCTCATCAGTTGGCCGTTCACCATCGCGCCGCTTCTCGCGCAGTTCGAAAATCGATCTGCCGTATCGGCCTTTGCGCAGAGCCTGCGGCTCGGCAAGCCCTTCACCAGCAAGCTCGCCGAGATCAACCTCGTGATGGGAATCGTCAAGCTGGCCCTGCTTGTACTGGCCATGGTCTTTTCCGCGGCACCCCTTCCCTTCGCCGACGAGCTCGGGACAGGCGCCTTGCATATGGCCCTGGCGGCCTCCGCACTCTTCTATATCCTCGCCAACGACTTCTTCCAGGTCGTGCGCCTCAAGGCATTTCTTGAATTCAGGAAGCTCTTCCGAGAGCAGGGAAGTGCTGCCTGAATCTTGCCTACATTGGTTTCGATTCGCAGCATCGACGCGGAGAATCACGACCTGAGTTTTAAGTCCGATTCGTGCCGCACGCCGTCCTGGTCAATTCTTAGAATCCATCGAGAACCTCTGCATGCGAGCCAATCGGGCGATGGCTCGACAACACCCGAAGCAAGGATGTCGTCTCGATTTCCCTCGCCGTCGCCGTCTTCCATATAAGCAGTGAGAAACATCCCGTCCTTAAGCTCTACGGTTCGTCCCACTTGATCGATCGACGTATTTTTATGCGAGAGGCAAAGAATGCTTCCACCCCGGAAGAGGCCGTTGAAGTCGGCCCATACCCAACACGCTTTATCCGCGATCACGGCTTTGGTTTCCTAGAACAGCTTCAACTGGATCACCAGGTACTTCTTCGGATTCTCGCGCATCCCCTTGATCAGCTGCTGTGCCTGGTCCGCGGTTTGATCCAGATGATCGTACAGCGCGCGGTTCTGCACCAGTTGTCCCGCCGTGCCCTTGCCCTCGTTGATGCCCTTCAGAATGGTGTCGAGGTTCGATATCGTATCGTCCAGCTTTTTCGCGAATTCCGGATCCTCCACCAGTTTGCCCAGTGATCCCTGGCCCGAATTGATTTGTTCCACCAGCTTGTTGGCATTCGCTGCTGCCGCGTTCACATTGTTGTAGAGGGTCTCGTCCTTCAGCAGTTTTCCCGCGGTCCCCTTGCCGGCGTTCAGGTCCGCGGTGATCGCATTCAAGTTATCGACTGCCGTATTCATCTTTGTATAAAGCGTATCGTCGTTCAGAAGCTTTCCAATCGTGCCCTTGTTTCCGTTCATCGCCTCTGTAACCGTCTGCAGGTTCTTCGCGATCGAAACAATGTTCTTCTTCATCGTCGGGTCATTGATGAGTTCACCCACCGTGCCGCGCGATGAGTTCAGCGTATCCATTAGCACTTCAATCTTGCGGATCAGGTGGTTGATCTCTTCGATCGACACCTGGCTGCTGTTGATCACCGACTGGATCGTTGGCGCTCCGGACTGCATGATCTCAGAGTCGTTGCGTGGCCGCGGCCCGGTCGAGTTCTTCGAGTCGATATCCACATAGCTGTCGCCCAGAACGCCTGCCGCCTGAATCGATGCCACCGAATCTGTGTGCAGATCGTAGAGATACTTCTCTCCCACCTGCATCACGACTTCCACAGGATTGGGATTGCGCTCCGGAACCACGCGCATTCTCACAACATTGCCGATCGTCACGCCTTCCAGCGACACCACTGCCCCCACCTTCAGCCCTCCGGCGTTGGGAAAGTAGCAGCGCAGAACAACCCGGTGCGCAAACAGGCCTCCGGAAGCTCCGGTCATGAGAAAGATGAGTCCGATTAACAGGGCGAGAGCAGCTAGGACCAGCCCTCCCACTTTAAGTTGTGCCCACTGAATCTCTCTGCGGCTTGGCACTTCACTCCTCGCGCGAAACTGAGTGGATCGACGCCTACACCAGTGTCGGAAATCGTGTAGGAGGAATCAAGGCATTCAAGTCCCGGTGACCAGCCCGGAGCGCTACACGGCTTGCATTCACCTTCTACCTGCAGCAGGAGCAATACCCGATCAGCCCTCTGACCCTGCAGAACTTCCGAAACTGTTTTAGAGCATAGCAGAACAGGCGAGTTCAACGCCCATCTTCCAGCACCACGCTGGCCATCGCCAACTCACCGGTGTGCGTCAACGAAAGCGCCGAGCGCATAACGCCCATCCGCTCCGCCAGTTCGGCAGCACGGCCATGAAAGCGCAAGCTCGGTCTCCCGCTCCGCTCCCTCACTACCTCGATCTCCAGCCAGTTCACCCCGTAGCTGATCCCCGTTCCCAGCGCTTTCGCCGCTGCTTCCTTGGCCGCGAACCGGGCGGCAAAACTCTCCGCCGATCTCCGTTTCCTCTGGCAGTACGCCTGCTCCGCCTGAAGAAACACGCGATCCAGAAATCGCTTCCCAAAGCGATCGATCGAGTGCTCGATCCGCGCAATCTCCACCGCATCGATTCCAGTGCCGAGGATCATCGGGCCTTCCTCTCTTCCAAGCTACAACATCCCGCTTTTCCTCAGCCGTCTTCGGCCGCTCTCCGTTGCCGCTCAGGCACGAAACCTCGTTCCCGCCGGCGTCAGCACCTGCACGATCAACACTGCCTCATCTTCTGATGCTCCACGACAAGAGTTGTCTCAAAGACGGTCATTGGGCGTGCAACTCCGCAACAACATTGATTCTGCCTCGTTACTCTCCGATAAACACTTCGTGAGGTGCAACATGCCGGACCAGACCGGTGAGCGCGCAGCCATCATCCCCTGGGCGATGCAAATGAATGCAATCTCTGCCGAGGATCCATCGCGTCTTGTCCGAATCCTTACGGGTGCTATCCTCGGCTGCGGCGGATGGGTGCTTTGCCGCGACGCCAGCGATTCCGGCCGGATCAACATGCTCTTTGAGTTTGAGCGGCAATCCTGCCTGGATATTTACAGCGTGCTCATCGCGGCTGGCCTTGAGTTGAGCCAAAGCGGCCACATCCGCTTCACCGAGCTTTGCCAATGCACCCGCAGCCAGGCGCGCGATTGTGGCTCTGAGATCGCCAGCGTCGATCTCGAAGTTCAAACCTTCCCACCTGAAATCGTCGACATGTCTCAATCCACGGGGCCGGTGTGATTTTGTAGTGCCGGCGGCCGGAACCGGGGCCCCGACGACAGGTTCGCGTCCCGAGATCGGCAAGATCTCGCTATACTGAGTGCGTTTCCGATCGGAGATGGCGATGCCTGCTAGATGTGCTGCGCCACGTGTATTCTTATCCGCAATAATAGCGACCACTCTTATTTCATCCACCTCCTGCATCCGTCCACAGCAATGTCATACGGCTCACAACCCAGACTCACTCAAGGCCGTGCAGCAGAGAGCTGCCGCTGGAGATGCGGACGCACAGTGTGGGCTGGGTAAACAATTCGAATTCGCGCTTGGAGTTCCACAGGACTACACGCAGGCCGTGTTCTGGTTAAAGAAATCAGCCGAACAGGGCGACCTCTCGGCGCAGACTGAACTTGGCGTCATTTTCGACAAGATGCACGACTATGCGCAGGCATTGATCTGGTACCGCAAAGCCGCAGAGCAAGGCTACGCAAGGGCGGAGTACAACCTGGGCCTCGCCTACCAGCTCGGCGAGGCGGTACAGAAAGATATGGCACAAGCCATTGCCTGGTACCGCAAGGCAGTCGACCATGGCGACGCTCCAGCCGAGATGAATCTGGCGGTAGCGTACGAACACGGTATAGGCGTTCCGCAGGACTATGCCAAAGCCGCAGACTTATACCGGAAGGCTGCTGAACAGGGAATGCCCCTAGCACAATATGGCCTTGGGTTTCTCTATCTCAACGGCGTTGGCGTGCCGAAGGATGACACCCAGGCCACCACCTGGTTGCTCAAGGCGGCTGAACAGGGTGAGACACATGCACAGTACGACCTTGGCTCCTGCTATATCAATGGAGAGGGGCTAAACAGGGACCTGAACGAAGGATATTTCTGGATATTCCTGGCTAACACTCTCACAACGGATAGCGGTTTGAAAGGCTACACAGAGAACTCACTTGAGAACCTTAACAAGGCTATGAAGAAAAGCGACATTAAGAATGCACAGAAGCGCGCTCAGGCGTGGCTGAAAGAGCACCCCCCGAACCCGGAGCTGGAGCAGGAGTTGCTGCCCGTCGAAATGACTCCGTGACAGGGGCCTGGCTCGTGTTGCAGGGCAAGAGGATCACGTTGCGAATGCATTTGCCTTGCGCCCCAGTTTTTTAATCACTAAACCCTAATCCCTGTCTTTTCACCCCGCTTCCACCAGCCCATAGCGCCGCTGCCAGGTCTTTGTTAGATGTGCCCGCACCATGGCACGTTCTGCTTCGCTCGCTTCGACGCCCTTGCTCTCCACAAACAGCGCGGCCTCCTGCTTGGCCGTCTCCAGCACTTTCCGGTCGCGCACCAGATTCGCCACCCGAAACTCCGGCAGCCCCGCCTGGCGCGTCCCAAAAAACTCGCCCGGCCCGCGCATCTCCAAATCCAGTTCCGCCAGCTCGAATCCATCCTGCGTGCGCACCATCGCGTCCAGCCTTGCTTCGCCAACCTCTGAAATCTTTTCGCCCGTCATCAGGATGCAGTAGCTCTTGGCCGCCCCGCGCCCTACGCGTCCGCGCAGCTGGTGCAACTGTGCCAGCCCGAACCGCTCCGCATGATCCACCACCATCACCGTGGCATTGGCCACATCAACGCCCACTTCGATCACCGTCGTCGATACCAGCACGTCAATCTCACCCCGATTGAAGCGGCGCATGATCACTTCTTTGTCGTCGGCGTCCAATCGCCCGTGCAGCAGCCCGACCCGCAGCTTGGCAAACGCCCCCGCGCGCAGCTTCTCATACATCTCCACTGCCGATCTCAGTCCTGATTTGCCACTCGAAACCGCTTCTTGCCGCGCCTTCGGAAAAAGATCTGCCGTTTTGCCTTTCTTCACTTTCTTCTGAGCCGTCAACGCCGGCGCTGCCTCAGCCTCCGCCCTGTCGTGCGAGAAATCCAGCTCCGGTTGATCCTCCTTCGCTCCCTCGATCACCGGGTAGACGATATACGCCTGCCGGCCCTGCGCCACCTGTTTCCGTACGAAATCCCATACCTCTTCCGCCCGCTCGCCCGGCACGCGTCGCGTCACAATCGGCATCCGTCCCGGCGGCATCTCGTCCAGCACGCTCAAATCCAGGTCGCCATAAAGCGACAGCGCCAGCGTCCGCGGAATAGGCGTCGCTGTCATCACCAGCACATCCGGCTCCGGCTGGTTTGGCTTTTTCATCAGCTTGAAGCGCTGCATTACTCCGAACCGGTGCTGCTCATCCACCACCACCAGTCCCAGCCGGTCGAACTCTACTTTCTCTTCAATCAGCGCATGCGTCCCGATCACCAGGTTCGCTTCCCCGCGATTGATCTGTCCGCGGTTGCTTCGCTTCCGGTCATCGTCCAGCGATCCCGTCAGCAGCACAATGCGCGGCTTCCGCGACGATTTTTCCAGCAGCTTGCGCGCCGCCAGATAATGCTGCGTTGCCAGGATCTCCGTCGGCGCCATCAGCGCCGCCTGGTAGCCGTTCTCCATCGCTACAATCATCGCCTGCAGCGCGACAATAGTCTTGCCCGACCCCACATCGCCCTGCAGCAATCTCCGCATCGGCGTGGGCGCGCGCATATCACCCACGATCTCGCCCAGCGCCTGCTTCTGCGCCTTCGTCGGATGAAAGGGAAGCACCTCGCGAATTGCCTCGCGCACCTGATCACTTGTCGCGAACGCGATGCCTTTGCGCTCCTTCATGCGCCGGCGCTTCAATTCCAGTCCCAGTTCCAGAAAGAACAGCTCCTCGAAAACCAGCCGCCGGTGCGCTGGAGTCGCCCAGCTTTGTAACTCGGCAAACGGCGTTCCCTCCAGGGGAAAATGCACTTCGCACAGCGCTTTTTCGCGCTCGGGCAGTTCCAGCCGCTCCAGAATCGCGCGCGGCAGGCACTCCTGCACCAAGCCGCGCATCCCCTCCAGCAAATTGAAGATCACCTTCCGCTGCCATCGCGAGGCCAGCCGGCTTCCGCCCAGCGACTCGTACACCGGCGTGATCCGCCCCACCTCCAGCAGCCGCGTCTCGGCGTCGTCGCTCGCGTCCGGCAGAATCTCAAACTGCGGCTGGATCATCTTGAAGTTGCTCGTCGACCGCGACTGCTCAACCTTCCCGTAAACCGCAACCGTTTGTCCGGGATGAAATTTCCCTTCGAGATAGGTCGCATGGAACCACATGCACTTCATCGCCAGGCGCCCCTGGCCCAGGGTCAACTCGAAGATCGGTCCGCGCCGCGTCCTCATCAGAAGCGATCCGCGCACTTCGGCAATCACGCTCGCCACTTCGCCTGGCTTCAGCTCATCCAGGCTTCGCGGATTCTGCCGGTCCTCATAACGAAAGGGAAGGTGATAAAGCAGGTCCTCTGCCGTCTGGACGCCTTTTTCGGCAAGCATCTCCGACACGCGCGGTCCCACGCCGCGCACATACTTCACTGGAGTGTCCAGGGCAGGCACATCATGGATGCTAATTCATTCCTCGAGGCCTCGCGCCGCCTCGCCGTGCGGAAATCCCGGCGCCGATTAACAACACATCACATTCAGCCGCCTCAAACTGGCCGTAAGATGTTCTGGTGCGTTGCGTCCTCATTTACAACCCCGCCGCTGGCCGCAAACCAGACCTGCGTCAGGCGCAGATCCGTCAAATTGCCAGCGCGCTCACTGCTGAAGGCCACTCCGTCGATTGCGTCTCAACCACCGGCCCCGCATCCGCCGCTGCCCAGGCGCGCGAGGCTGCCCTGGCCTCCACTGATGTGATCTTTGCCTGCGGCGGTGACGGCACCGTGCATGAAGTCCTGCAAGGCCTCGTCTCCGAAAACGAAATGCCCGCCAGCATTCTCGGCGTCATTCCGCTCGGTTGCGCCAACGCGCTTGCCCGGCATCTGCGCCTTTCGCTCGACCCGGCCACGGCAGCCCTCCAGCAACTGCGCGGCACCACGTGCATCATTCCCGTCGGCAGAGTCGTTTGCTCCGGCTCGGTTCGATACTTCACCGTCATGGCCGGCATCGGTCCCGATGGCGCGCTCGTCCACAGCCTCGTCACCCGTCACAAAACGCAACTCGGCCGCTTTGCGTACTACCTCCACGCCACACGCCTCTTTGCGACGCACCGTTTCCATCCTTTCGAAATCGAATACAAACCTGCCGCATTCGGTAACCGCGTTATCCGCACCGCCGTGGGCGTCATGGCCACCCGCGTCGACAGCCTCGGCGGACTTTTCTCCGGGCTCACCAGCCGGCGCGCATCGGTTCGCCACACCGCACTGCACCTTCACATCCTCGCGCCGCCCGCATGGCTTTCCTTGCCGCTTTGGTTCCTCTCCGGCTGGCTCCGCATGCCTGGCGTCAATCCATTTCTCCACAGCGTGCACGTCGATTCCTTCTCCTGCCGTTCCATCGCTGGACATGCGCCGCACCTTCAGGCCGACGGCGAGTGGCTGGGCTGCCTCCCCATGCAAGTCTCCATGGTCCCCAACGCCCTCCGCATCCTTCTGCCTCACATATAAAACCGGTGGTCGTAGCCGGGATCATGGAAGCCGGGCCTTGAGGCTTTGAAGGGGCACGACTTCAGTCGTGCCGTAAACGCACGGACAGTGGGGCTTCAGCCCCTGAAGGATATATTCAATCAAGCCGAGCTCAGATCAACGATATGTCAGCCGCCGCTGTATCGTTGTATCCATCAAAAATCCTGCCTCGTGCGGAGACCCAAAATGTCCGACCTGAATCGCAGATTATTCCTGAAATCCGCCGCAGCCGCCTCGGCCACCTCCCTCATCGGCGCCCGCCTGCACGCCCTCACCGCCGATCAGCCCGAACCCGCACGGCCCATCGCCGCCAACGATCGCATCCAGCTCGCCCTCATCGGCGCCGGCGGCCAGGGCCAGTACGACACGCGCATTGCCGTGCAGGTCCCCGGCGTCAAGCTGGTCGCCGCCGCCGACTGCTATACCGGCCGCCTTGAACACTGCAAGGAAATCTGGGGCAGGGAACTCTTCACCACCCGCGACTACAACGAGATTCTCGCGCGCACCGACATCGACGCCGTCCTCATCGCCACCCCCGATCACTGGCACAAGCAGGCCGCCATTGACGCCATGCGCGCCGGAAAAGACGTTTACTGCGAGAAGCCCATGATCCATCTCTACGCTGACGGTCCCGCCATGATCGACACCGCGCGCGACACCCGGCGCATCCTCCAGATCGGCAGCCAGCGCGTCAGCTCCATCGTCTACGCCAAGGCCAAAGAACTGCTCGCCTCCGGCGCCATCGGGCAGCTCAACATGGTCACCGCGCGTTGGGACCGCAACTCCGCCATCGGCGCATGGGACTACACCGTTCCTCCCGACGCTTCGCCCGAAACCTGCGACTGGCCGCGCTTCCTCGGCGCCGCGCCCAGGATTCCCTTCAACGCCGAGCACTTCTTCCAGTGGCGCAAATGGAAGGCCTACGGCACCGGCGTCGCCGGCGATCTCTTCGTCCATCTCTTCAGCGGCACGCACTTCATCACCGGCTCCAACGGTCCGACGCGCGGCATGGCCACAGGCGGCCTGCGCTTCTGGAAAGACGGCCGCGACGTCCCTGACGTCATGCTCGGCCTCTTCGACTACCGCGAAGGATTCAACCTCAGCCTGCGCGTCAACTTCGTCGATGGCGGCGAAGAGAGTGAAGGCCTCATCTTCACCGGCTCCGAAGGCACCATGGAGATCGCCGGCAACACCGTCTCCGTCAATCGCGTGCCGCGCCCAAAAGAACCGGGCCTGGCCATCGGCAGCTTCGCCGAAGCCACGCAAAAACTGATCCAAGAAGACTACGACCGCAAATATCCGCGCACGCATCCCGACGGCCCGCCCGCGCCCGGCTATGAAAAATACGTCGCACCCGCCGGCTACAGCGACAGCTACGATCACTTCAGGAATTTCTTTAATTCTGTGCGCTCACGCCAACAACCCATTGAAGATGCAGTCTTCGGCTACCGCGCTGCCGGAGCCGCTCTCCTCAGCAATCTCAGCATCGACCGCGGCGCCATCATCAACTGGGACCCCGACGCCATGAAGCTGTTGTAGCTGGGAACGACCCCGCGGCTAGGTGCTATTCCAAAAGATGTTCTGCCCTTTTGAGGTCGCAGGTTATCCCCGTACCGTCCCTTAAGGGTGACTGGAGACCTTATCGGGTGCTGCATGAATGAGCTGCTCAATCTGCTTTGCGACTTGCATAGAAGGCGACGCAATGAGGTAACAGCTGAATTTGTCTCGTCTTATTATTATGAATTGTGTAGTTTCCGGATCGCTTGACGATTTCCATTCCGCCACAATTCGATCGTTAAATGCGTGGCCGCTCTGGTCGTCATAATGTTCTCGACTTTTTATTGCCGTTGCAAATTTTGTCCACGCCTCAAACTGCTCCTGCGCGGCTTTAACGGAGTTCAGGGGCAAGAAGTCCACTCTTCCAGTCGTCCCGTCGGAAGCCTTATAAACATGGAACGATGCGTCATGGCCGAGCGAGGTCTTTGCATTTCCCACTTCCAAAAGCGTCAGTTTCTGGGTAGCGTCGTCGGCGAGCGCCTGTGCGAAGACGATTTGCACTAGCCCGAGACACAACAGGCAGAGAACTGCATCACGAAGCCTAGAGCTGAATTTGGAACTCATTTTTCTCCATTCCATCCGGTCAGCTAAACCCCAGCACCGGATGCGGCACATACGGCTCCTCCAGCGCCGTCATCTCCTCTGGCGTCAGCTTCACCGTCAGCGCCGCCACCGCGTCCTCCAGGTGACGTGGCTTGCTCGCTCCCACAATCGGCGCCGTCACGCCCGATTTCGCCAGCAGCCACGCCAGCGCCACCTGCGCCCTCGGAATTCCGCGCCGTTCCGCAATCTCTCCCAGCCGGTCCACAACTCTCCGATCCGCCTCCTCCGTCCGCGCATACAGCGTCTTGCCAAACGCATCCGTCTCCGTGCGCGCCGTCGTCTCCGCCTTCCATGCCCGTGCCAGCCGCCCGCGCGCCAGCGGGCTCCACGGAATCACGCCAATCCCTTCGGCCCTGCACAGCCCCATCATCTCCCTCTCCTCTTCGCGGTACAGCAGGTTGTAGTGGTTCTGCATCGAAACAAAGCGCGTCCATCCGTGCCGGTCCGCCAGGTAGAGCGCCTTGGCAAACTGCCACGCATACATCGACGACGCGCCGATATACCGCACCTTGCCTGCCTTCACCGCGTCGTGCAGCGCTTCCAGCGTCTCTTCGATCGGCGTCTCGTAATCCCATCGATGCGTCTGGTACAGGTCGACGTAATCGGTCTCCAGCCGGCGCAGGCTCTGCTCGAGTTCAAATGAAATCGCCTTGCGCCCAAGCCCGCGCCCATTCGGCTCGTCCCGCATCACGCCGTGCACCTTGGTCGCGATCACCACCGCTTCCCGTCGCGTGTTGGCCTTCAAAAACCGCCCCAGCACGGCCTCGCTATCGCCGCCGGAATACACGTTGGCCGTATCGAAGAAGTTGATCCCCGCGTCCAGCGCCTGCCGCAGAAACGGCCGGCTCTCCTCTTCATTCAGCGCCCACGGCTGTCTTCCCGGCAGCAGTTTCCCCGTCGCCGGGCTCCCATATGTCATGCACCCCAGGCAAATGCGCGACACCTTCAGTCCGGTCCGCCCCAGATTGACATATTCCATCGCCATCACCGCTCCTGCATCGATTCTAGAAGTAGTTTGATAACCTCGTTTTCTTGAAAGGGCACGGCTTCACACGCTGCGGAAAAGCTCAAGATCTAAACGGGCACGAGTTTACTCGTGCCGCACAAGGCTCATAAACGGCAGGGCGTTAGCCACTGAGGGATGTTTTTCGCAACCGCTTCAGCCCGGGCCTCTAAGTACTTTCGTGCATTGCGCTAATCCTCTCAAAGTGCTTCTATTTCATTAAGATGAATCTCACAATGCAACGGTTCCCGCAGTTTTGCGGTCTAATATTGCATTGCAGGGAATCGTATGCCCCTCGTGTAAGCTCCAGCGCTTACCAGAGGATCAACCGGATTGTTGAACAGCAAATGCGTGATCGGTTCAGCCAGAAAGGCGCCGGCCGTCTTGTATAAGACCGTTGTCATCACGGTGAAACGGCGGCACACAGCGATCTCTCGCGGCCGCGCGTTGTCGGCCCAGGTGATGACTCGATGGCCTGCGCGCCTGCTTGCGTTTGCCGGTCTTCCGGTCCTGGCCCTTGTTGCCGGTTGCGGTGGAGGCGCCTCTGCCAACAACTCAACCAACAGCACTTTCTCTGTCTCGCCCGGGACGGCATCCATCGACACCAATTGCACCGGCTGCAACGCGTCCAGCTCCGGCTCGGCCGATGAGCAGTTCACTGCCATGCTGAACACGGGCGGCGCGGCCGCTGTCACGTGGTCCATCAGCCCCAGCAGCAATGCAGGGTCCATCAGCAGCACCGGCCAGTACACGCCTCCACCCTACCTCACGGCCGACAGCCTCAAGGTCACCGTCACAGCGGCCCTCACTTCCAGCCCTTCCACCACGGCCAGCGCCACCATCACCGTCACCCCCGGATTTCTGCAACCGCTCGCTCCTGAAAATGCTGCACTCGGTACCAATGGCACTCTCACCATCACCGGCTACATCGCCGAAGCCGGCGGCAGCGCCGGCATCAGCTACGCGGTTTCCAACTCGGCCACGGGATCTAGCGGCGGGCAAGGAATGGTGAGCAGTTCTTCAAACTGTACACGGAATGCGAAGGCATTCACCTACTGCACGACTACATATACCGCTCCGACAACAATTACATCGAACACTAGTACTTACGTCGTTGCCACTGTCGGCACATCGAATTCTAAGACCTCCACCAAGGTTCTTTTGAACACCGCCGGAATTTCGAGTAATCCCGAGAACCACGAGGAACAACAGACTACTGCCATTGCATTGGGTACCTCCGGCAGCAACAACAACGACACGCAAACATTGAGCGGTCAGACTTTCTGCTGTGGCGGCACGCTCGGCGCCCTGATCCAGAACAGCAGCGGAACCCAATACATTCTCAGCAACAATCACGTCCTCGCGCGCAGCGATCAGGCAGCCGCGGGCGAAACCATCGTCCAGCCTGGCCTGATTGAAGACAATTGCATTCCCTATGGAACTTCTGGAGCGAAGGTCGCACCGGTGGGCGTTTTGACGGCCTTTCTCCCACTCAGTTCTTCTGACATTAACGCCGACGCGGCGATAGCCCAGGTCAACTCCAACGCCGTGAATTCCAGCGGCGCTATAGAAGAATTAGGACTTCCTCAGGCTGGCATTCTGGCTGCCGCTCCGCCCGGCACGTCGTGCACGATCCCGAGTTCAGTCTCCGGCGTTTCATGCACACCTGGCAAAGGCGAATCTCCGGTCATCGGCATGGCCGTGGCCAAAAGCGGGCGCACAACTGGATTGACATGCGCCAATATCGCACCAATTCAGGGAATCAACGCTATCGCCGCTACTGTGCAAGTCAACTATTATAAGGACTGCGCAGAGACCATCCCAGTCCCGGGGGCGAGTCCCAAGACCTACCAGAACCAAATAATCATTACTGGGAATCAATTCAGCGATGCTGGTGACTCCGGATCGCTCGTCGTCGATACGGCAAACGGCGAACCGGTCGGTCTCTTCTTTGCCGGTAATGTTGACCCACAGACCGGCAACAGCATCGGCGTCGCCAACCCCGTCAGTACCGTGCTCTCCGAACTCGGCGCGCAGCAGGGAACCACCTACACCTTCGTCGGCACAACCGACCATCCCGTAAGCTGCCTGAATTACGGCGCAGGCAGCGTGAACATCTCGTCGGCCTCCACCCTCACCACCGCGCAGACAGCGCGCGCCCAGCACGCACTCACGCAGGCGCGCATGATCGTCAATCCCACACGGGGAATTTTGGGTGCCGCCACCGGCCAAAGCAACGATCAGCGCGGCGAACCCACTGTGATCGTTTACGTCGATCAAAATTCAAATGTGCCGGTGCCGCAGACCATGAACGGCGTGCGCACTGAAGTCATCCCTGCCACGCCGCAAGCAGTCGCCGCCGGCACAGCTCCTCAATCCGCCCTCGCTGCGAACGCCGTGCCGCCCCTCGAATCTGCCGTTCTCAATCAGGCCATCTCTGCCAAGCAGCAGATCGAGCAGAACCTGATGAAGCAGAATCCCGCCTTCTTCGGCGTCGGCATCGGGCAGAGTTACGACGATCCCAAAGAAGCCGCCCTCGTCATCTTTGTTGATCGTCGCCAGGTTCCTGCCACGCTTCCGGCTGTCATCAACGGCCTGCGCACGCGCTACATCATCATGGACCGCCTGCACGTCACGCGCTCCTACCTGGCCGGCCCCGTCCGCTCCCAGGGTCATTGCATGGCGCGTTCTGGCGCGATCGACCCCGCCGCCTTCGATCCCCTCCAGGATCACAGCCTCCGCGGCCTCAATCTTCACTGATCCAGCCGGCTCATCGCCGAAATCGGCTCTTATCGAAACCCATCGCTCATGCCCGTCATACTCCGTGCATCCACCACCGCATCCGCCTGGTTCACAACCGCTTCTGCTGACTGAGCAGCGGCCAGTTGTCCGGTTGTGCGCAAGAATTTTGCGTACTGCGACATGGCGTTCACATAAAGTGAACGATCCCATCCGAAATCCGCCTTCATATCCGTTGTCCCGCGCTGCAGCCAGGCCGATGCCCGATCATTGTCGCCACAGTGCCAATAACCATACCCCAATACATATTCGGCGTATCCCATCTTTCGACCCGGCTCAGCCGGGCTGCTCCTTGCTAAATCCAAAGCATCCTTCAAAATCGGAAGGCCCTTTCCGCAACTCCTGACAGCTGTCAGAGCAAAGCCGAGCGAGAGCCTTACCTGAACGCGATCGTCGACACTCACTGCGGAGCGGTCTCCCAATACCTCATATGCCTTTTGCGCGTATTCCACGGCCTTCTTGAACTTCTGCTCTATGCTGTACAGCCCGGCCAGGTCGCTTTGCGTAAAGGCCACCAGAATTGGATCGCCCATTGTCTCCCGAATCCGCAGTGCCTTCATCTCGTCCTTCTCTCCCTCTCTCGTCTTTCCCATTTCCACATGCACCACGCCCAGTTGCGCGTATTCCAGCGCAAGTTCTGCCCGCGGCCCTTCTTTCATATCGCCGACGGCCCGCTTCATGGCATCTTCCGCCTTTAGAAAGAGACCTGCGTTCGCATAGAAATCGCCGAGCCTGCTGTAAATCCTGCTCATCGTTGTTCGCTCGACATGCAGCGTCTCGGCGCTGCGCGCTGCTCTTTCGTACAGCGCAATCTGCTGCATCAGTTTTGCAGGCTCGCTCTGCTGCGTCTCGTTCTCTGCCGGATTTGCCTGTTGCGGCGCAATCGCCGCGCGCGCTTCCCCCGCCGCCATCGAGCCGGCCATTATGAACACAAGGATTCCCTTCACGAGTGGAACCATCGCTTCCTCCCGCCAATGAGTTTTGATTTGTGGATCTCTGCGCCGGCCGCATCAGCCGCCTGATTCGGGCACACCTATCGTGCCACGCGCCCATCGCGTCAAAAGACGGCCGGCAGAATGTACTTTCCCGGTGGATCGTTCAGCGAGCTTCCAGGCACAATGGTCTCAGCAGATTCGGTTGTCATCCACCGAACCACTCAGCGCTGGATCTGTATCTTGCTTGCGGAAGGGGAAGTGGGGTTCGCGTCCCGCTTCTGCAAGCGCTGGGAATTGACCTTCAACATGCAAACGAACTGACTGAGCTTCTGGTTAACAACCTTCACCGTGCGGGCCGCGTTCGCCAGTGGCGTACCTTCTTATCCGCCGAAAAACGTGCCAGCGGATGCAGAAGTTGATCGGTCCCGCACGATTCTCGCCAACCTCTCGCATTCACATGCATCACTGAACAGGCCGCGCCTTCCCGTTCTTCAGGCTCTCATCGATGATTGAAGTCATTTTCTGGTGATTCTCACGCATCGTTTGGCCCATCTTCGCTCCCAGCTCTCCCATCTGAGCGCCGAATTTGCCCTGGGCCTCGCTGAACATCTTCCAGTTTTCGTTCGTATTGAAGTTGAAATTGATCTTGAACTCCGCCTGCATGATGCGGCGCTGCAGCTCCATCACCTGGCGCTGCATCTCCTGCAGTTGCTCGCGGCTCACCGTGCCGCCCTGTTTCTCCTTCAGGCTCGCCGCCGAAGCATCAAGCGCAGCAATTTCCTTCGAAATATCGGGTGTCGGAATATTCGCCGCAGTCTCGCGTGCCTTGCGTGCCTCATCGCGCGCTTTTTGCGCTTCATCGCGGGCCTGTTGCCCCGCATCGCGCATCTGTTTGCCCAGCGCCTTCATCTGCGCCGACATATCCTGCCTCGCCTTGTCCATTTCCTCCGCTTGATTCACGATCGCCGGATCGTCAATCACATACGACTTGCCGTCGCGGCGGAACAGCAGGAAGTGTCCATGCGCAATCTGCCGCGCCTTCTCCACTTCAGCATTCCGGTCCACGTCCCACTCGCCAAAGAAGCGCGGCGCGCTTCCAGGATCGCCGACAATCGCGTACGGCTCGCCGTCGCCGAATCCGCTGAAATCAAAATCCTGGTTGAAGGCGAAACCGTGTACACGCGCCATCTCCGGCCCATGCGGCACATGCACTTCCACGTGAACGTGCGGTGCGCGTGGCATGGGCGGCATCGGCGCCATCGGTGCAACAGCGGGCGGCCCCTGCGGCCCGTCCCCGGGAGCTGGCGCCGCAGGTGGGGCCGGAGCCGCCTCGGGTGAGGCATCTGGACTGGGAACAGCCTCTGGTGCCGCTGCAGGCGCAGCCGGTGCCGGCGCGGCCTCAGGCTCAGGAGCTTGCGCCGGAGTCGCGTCGTTCACTTGCGCAGGTTGAGGATTCGCCTGCCCGGTGGTTGCCGGCTGGGCAGAACTGGCCTGCTGCGGAACCACCGCGGCCTGCACGCGGACCAGCGCCGTCGCTGCAATCAATACCACGGGCAGCACCAGCGCCGGCAACGCGCGCCGTCCTCCTGCGAATCCGCGCCGAAAGCTCGCATCGTTCAACAGCCGTTCAATCCGTTGCGTCAAATTCTTCGAGTGTGCCATAGCAACTCCGTTCACGGTTGGGCGCGGCAATGCCGCGAATTCCAGTAGCAGGCCGGCATATGCCGACGGGCTCGTAGCTGCATCCAGCCCAGCGCGGTCGCTGATCGCCTCACTCAGTTCCGAGAGCTTGTGCTTCAGCCACCAACCCAGCGGGCTGAACCATGTCATCGCCGCATACAGGCCGGCCAGAATTTGCAAATAGTAGTCGCGCTGTTTCACATGCGACTGTTCATGCGCCAGCACTACGCGCAGTTTCTCCTCGTCCCACTCCGCATAATCGGCCGGCAGCAGAATCCCCGAGCCGATATTTACCGGCGAACTGACCCGCTCGCTCCAACACACACCGGTCGCAGCAGGGAAGTTCTCTCTCGTTCCCGCATCCACCGGCGTCGCTTCCATCCACAAACGAAGCGATGAAATCAGTCCCCATGCCAATCGGCCCAGCAGCAGGCCGCAGATACCGAAATACACAACCCAGCAGATCCTGAGAATCCAGCTCAGGCCGTGCGCAGCCTCAGGCTTGTTCGCCGCTACCGCCGCTGCAGGCGCCGTCGACGGCAATCGCTCCGGCTCGGTGTACGGCAATGCGCGAGAATCCGGCAGCGGCGTCGCTGTGTCAGCAAACCGGCTCTCCCGTTCGCTTTCCTGTTCGATCTTCAGTTCATCGACCGTCTGCGCGGCCGTCTCCTGCGCGGCAACCGGTTGCGTGAGAGCGGCATCGGCTCGCGCCTGCGGACGAATCTCGTGCGGCATCCTCGCCCAGGCCGGCGCCGCAATTTTGATTGAAGCCCAGCCGGGGCCGCCCTGCCACCGCATCAGCACCGGCATGGCCACAGCCGCTGCCAGCACCAGCCCCCACGCAGCCTTTTCTGCCACCGGGTTCCTCATGCGGAACAGCCGTAGACCGGCCCACACCGCAGCGCCCGCGATCAATGCCCGCACCACTGCTTCCAGCAGAACCGTAAAAAGAGATGGAATCACGGCATCCCCTCCTGCTTGCGCTTGGTCTTCGCGGCGCCCCTCGGCGTCTGGGCCTCGGCAATCTGTTCTGCAAGCCGCTTCAGCTCTGCCGGATCCAGAACCTTGGAGTCGACCATGCCCACCAGCAGCGCTTCCACTGATCCTGCGCAGAACCAATCCACGATTCGTTTGACTGCCCGCCCCGCTACTCGTTGCGGCGACTCCGCCGGCCGGTAAATAAAAGTCCGGTCGTCCACTGAATGGGCCAGGTAGCCCTTTTCCTCAAGCCGCCGCAGCACTGTGCGAATCGTGGAGTCCTTCAACGGACGTCCCAGTTCTTCGCGAACCTGCTCAGCCGTCATCTCGCCAAGCCGCCACACCAGCATCAGGATGCTGCGTTCCAGTTCGCCAAGCTCAGCCGGATCGTGATCGGATCGAGTGTTACTCGTCATAGTGTTACGTACTGTAACACATAATTCCAGTGCCTTGTCAAGGGGGTGTATCTGAAATTTTTACTCTTTGCGATCGGCTCTCTTTGCTCGGCTCTTTCGCCCGCCACCTGCCCGGCTACCCCGCAACATCGGCCGAGCGGGCCGTGGTCTCGGTGGCCACCACCAGGTCCTCGCCGTCTGGAAGAAACAGGTTGAACACCGTCCCCGAACCAATTCCAGCGCCTGGTGCTGAACCGGCCGCCGCCCGGCTGCGCACGTGAACCAGGCCGTGATGCTTCAGAATAATCTCGTGGCTCACCCATAGGCCAAGCCCCGTTCCCGTCACTTCCTTCGTGGTAAAGAAAGCTTCAAAAATGTGCCTTCGCACGTCCGGCTCCATGCCGCTCCCTGTATCCGCAATCGTGAACCGTATCCCCCTGCGCGCGGGATCTCTCCAGTTGCACGAGCGCCGCGCCCGAATCAGCAATCGGCCCCCCGGACTGAGCGCATCAATTGCGTTCCCCACAAGGTTGGCAAAAACCTGCCGGATCTCGCCGGCGAAGCAAAACAACGTGACTTCCGGGTCGTAGTCCCGTTCCACCCGAACATCGAGCGAATTCAGCCGGCTCTGGTAAAGGCCAAGCACTGAATCCAGCAGTTCAGCCAGCGCCGCGCGCCCCGGTTGAGTAGGCTGGCGGTAAAAACGCAAAGTCTGTTGCGTAATTTCGGCAATGCGGCGCAACTCGTATTCGGCCATCTCCGTGTACTGCCGCGCTGCCTCCGGCAGTTCGCTCGAACTGCGCAGCAGGAAGAGCAAATTCGTAATGGCCTCAAGCGGGTTATTAATTTCGTGCGCGATCGAGGCCGCCAGCCGCCCCGTCACTGCAAGTTTCTCGCTGCGGCGTAACGCCTCTTCGCTGCGTTTTCTGTCGCTCGCATCCAGAGCAATGATTCCTACCCATCGCACCTGGTTCGGCGTCGTCCGCACCGGATACGCGCTGATGAGCCAGGTCCACGGCCGCCTCGGCTTGCCTCCTTCGCCATTCACTTCGAGGTTGCGCACCGGCTCTTCGCTCGAGAACACTCGCTTCACTGCATCTTCCATCTCGCTCGCAATCGATTGGGGCAGTAAATCGCGAAGCGTCCTGCCCAGGTGCCTGCTCACCGAGGCGCCTGTCAGATCGCCAAAGATCTGATTCACGCGAACGAATCGGCTGCTCCTGTCGACAAATGCCAGTCCGATCGGAGCGTTCGCCAGCATCGAGTCCAGCAGCGAAAGCGTGTCATTCAGACCGGCTCGCTGCTCGGCCAGCGAAGCCACCATGCGATTGAACGTTTCGATCAGGTCGCCGATCTCGTTGTGGACGCCCACCGGCAATGGAAAATTTTGGCTGTCCTCCTGCGACGCTGTGAGCGCGAGCGCGCCTCGATGCAGCACGTCCAAAGGACGGGTGATCGTCTGGCCCATCAGCAGCACCAGCACAATCGACGCTCCTACCCACACCAGGCCAAAAATCGTTGTGTCGCTCAAAATCGATTCCAGCTGCTCGTTCATCAGGCGCTTGTCGAACTGCACCCACGCAAAGCCACGCAAGCTACTGCCCGTGAAAATCGGATTGGCGCATTCCCATTGATCGCCGGAAATCGTAAAGCACGCTTGCTTGTTGCTGGAGAGGAGCGGAATTTGTGCGCGCTCGATGGACTGCAGGGATGTCTCCTCAGCTTCACCCCTGTTGATGAAGAGGACGTTCCCTGACGTGTCGGTCACCTTGGCAACCGCGACTGTCGGGGAATCGCCCATCATCTTGACTGACAGGCCAACCCAGCCTGGCCGGTCCTGAACAAGCGCTTCCGTCGACTGCAAAGCAAGCGACTCCGCTTCAAAGCGAAGGCGCTTGTGAGCCCGCTCGGCGGTTTCATTCGACTGCTGCCGGACCAGCAGGAGCGCAAAGAGTCCTATGGAAAGCGTCTCCAGCAACACAAGCCCCGCCAGCATCTGCGAGCGGATTGATCGCGGCCACCAGCGCACGCCCAAGCTTCGACTCCTGCGAAAGAAACCAACAGCGTTAGTCTATCGGATGAACGGCCGGCGCCACTTCGCTGGACGATTCCAGCGGCTTCATTTTGGCGGCCAGCGACACCGCGATCTGGCGGCCGTGAAAGCGACCGTTCTCAATAAAAATCTCATTGGTGCGCGAACCCGCGACGATTACTCCTGCCAGATAAATCCCGGGCACGTTGCTTTCCAGTGTTTCCGGGTCGCAAATCGGCCGCCGGTCCGGCCCTTCAAACCGCACCCCAAGCCGTTCCAGAAAAGTGAAATCGGGATGGTATCCCGTCATGGCAAATACAAAATCGTTGTGCAGAGTCTTTCTGCCCTCCGGGCTCTCCAGCACCAGCGTGTCCGGCGTAATCTCCACAACTTTGGTCGAAAAATATGCCTTGATTTCGCCGTTCTTGATCCGGTTCTCGACGTCAGGCTTGATCCAGTACTTCACGTGCGCGTGAATTCCGGCATCACGATGGATCAACGTGACGCGGGCGCCATGCCGCCACAGTTCCAGCGCCGCGATCGCCGCGGAATTCTTGCCTCCGATCACTGCCACGTCCATGTCGTAATAGGGGTGGGGATCGTGATAGTAGTGATGCACCTTGCTCAGCGTCTCCCCTGGCACGCCCATCCAGTTGGGAAGGTCGTAGTAGCCGATCGCAAGCGCTAATTTGCGCGCGTGCAGTTCACTGTGCCGGCCAAAGCGATCCGTCGTCCGCGCGGCAAATGCTCCATTCGATCCGGTCACCTCGTCCACCCGCCGATATTGGCGGACGTCGAGCTGATAGTGCGCCGCCACCTGCCGGTAATACTCCAGAGCTTCATTGCGATTCGGCTTCGCATGCGGGCTGGGAAACGGAATGCCCCCAATCTCCAGCAACTCCGAAGTGGTGAAAAATGTCATGTGCGCGGGATAGTGAAAAAGCGAGTTGCACACGCACCCCTTATCGACCAGGGCGACGCGAAAACCTTCCTTTTGCGCTTCGATCGCGCACGCCAGTCCCGTCGGTCCCGCGCCTATCACCAGCAGATCAAGGACCGGCTCTTCCCGCGCGTCCTTCGCTAGCTTATCCATGCTTCTAGATTAGGCCATGCTCGCGGCTCTTGCTGAGCAGCGATCCTCCGCAGGAATGTCTCGCAAACGAAAAGCTCCAGCCGCCGCTGGAGCTTTTCATGACTCAACTGCTGGCCTGACGCGAACCTACGCCATCACCGCCGCCGGCTCCATCAAATGGATGGCCGGTGTTTCAGGCGCTGCCGCTGGCGGCGCTTGCGCGGCCTGTGTGTGCGCCGTGCGGGTCAGCCGATGAACGAAATGATACGGCGGCCACGGCCCCGAAAGTTGCATTTGGCAATCGCGCATCACTGCGCTCGTGGTGGCAAATTTGTTGTGATACCGCTCCACGCATTTGCGGTCGATCAGGTGCGCGACATCCAGCATCATCTTGCCGTTGTCCATCAACCGGCAGCTCACTTCTTCGTCCAGCGGCAGGAACAGCCGGTGCATCTGAAAGCTCACTGCCCGCGCCCTCGTCTGGCGCTCCCGGGCCCGCGAAGCATTCTCCCGCAAATTGACCAGATATTCGCGGCCCGCGCCTTCCGGCCCCATGTGCCGCTCCACTTCGCGGCTGCAGCAATCGTCCACAAAGATCTTCAAATGCATCTCTGTCTTGCCGCGCAGCTTGTCAATATTTCCCAGAAACTGTCGCTGATTCGAGCGGATCGATTTGCGAAGCGACTCGTCGTCGTTGAATACCGTGCCGAATCGGAAGGGAAGTACCGTGGAATGCTGAAAGCAGTCGGCGATAACGCGCGCATGATCTACGCCGGAACGTTGGTTCAGAGGGTCTAACGGGTTATGCTCGCTCACGATCACGGCTAGATCGCTCGCGGGGTATAAAAAAACCTGATTTCCACTGACTCCGAGCACCGATTCCATCGGAACCGGTTTACGATGACGCGCTAAGGCAGGAAAAGCTTGTTTTTCACCGATGCAGTAGGCATACCATGCCATGACGAGACACTCCGTCCGCGCACGCCCAAACTGTCAAGCGCCGCTGGTTGATGAAGCTCTGTGAACTTGGGAACAACTGCATGCATAGTGGAACTAGAGGTTGGACCGTGGTTGCGACCTTACAAACTAGGTGGAATACTAGTCCTCCAAAAATACAGCTGGCAACTACCCCGGCCGGAAAAGTGAGCAGAGCCCCTCTGATTGTGCAGAATTCGCTTTCATAAAATAGAAATATCGATTTACTGCATGAAATTTGTGTGCCAGCTCACCCCGATGATCTATTTCGAGTCGTTTTCGTGTTCCGTCGCGCCCCGTTCGGCTTCTCCTCAAATTCTCCGATTTCGGGACAGATTTGAGCCTCCTGTTCCACATTCCGCGGGAGCCCGCCCGCTCTTCGATTCAACCCCTGCCCTGGGGTGCCCCTAACCCGTCGCGGCCGTCAAACTCTAGTAGACTCAACGGCAGCATGTTTGAATTCGCGCGCTACCTCCATCGCTCCCCGTCCATTCTTGCCCAAACCGCGCTTCTCGCCACTCTAACGACGAGTCCGGTCTTTTGCCCCTCGCTGGTTCGCGCTCAGGGAACACACTTGTGGCAGCAATCGCAAATGGAGGACTTCGAAAAAGGCACACCGCAAGGAGTCGCCATCGAAAGTGACGGCAACCTTCGCCAGGGCCCAGGCCTTACCGAGCTCGTCACCACCCCATCCTCTTTCGTCTGGTCGCTGGCCACGGAATCCGCCGCTAAGGGCGGCACAGTCTTCGGCGGCACCGGTTCGCCCGCATCTGTATTGCGCCTCGCCCCAAGCCGCGACGAAAAACCGTTCACCCTCTTTGAATCCCGCGACCTCAGCATTCAGGCCCTTACTCTCGGCCCCGACGGCTCGCTTTATGCAGCCGCCGTTCCCAGCGGAAAGGTCTACAAGCTCAATCCCAACGCCACGGCTAAAGTCGACGAATCCAGCGCCACTGTGGTTTTCGACGCGTCAAAAGCCGACGCCGCCTCTACCGCCGATGCCAAATCTGCCTCCTCCAATACTGGTTCCCAAACCCACTACATCTGGGATCTGACCTTCGATGCGGCAGGTCGCCTCTATATTGCGACCGGCAACCCCGGCGCCGTCTATCGCGTCGATCTCTCCAAGCCCAGTGCAGCCCCCGAGCTGTTTTTCAAAAGCGACGAAGCCCACCTCCGTACGCTTGCATGGGACGGCAAAGGCAATCTGCTCGCCGGCTCTGACGGTTCCGGCCTGGTCTACCGCATCGATCCCCAAGGCAAGGGCTATGTCCTGTTCGAAGCGCCTCGCCGCGAAATCACCTCCATCGCGGTCGGAGCCAAAGGAACCATCTACGCCGCATGTGTCGGCGACAAGAGCCGTAACCCTCTGCCGCCGCTCCCCGTTCAGGGCGTCGCCGCCATCACTATCACCGTCGTGCAACCGCAATCCCTCCAGGCTGCCAACGCCAGCGCCTCCGTGCCCGAAGGCACCGAAATCTACGCGCTCAGCGAAAACCAGGCGCCACGCAAACTCTGGTCCAGCAAAGACGACATTGTCTACTCGCTTGCCTCGCGCTCCGACGGCCTGCTCGCCATCAGCGGCAACCGCGGCCACATCTTCCGCATTCACGACGATGGCAGTTACGCCGACATCGGCCATCTCGCCGCGCAGCAGGGCCTGAGCCTGGCTGCAGCTCGCGAAGCGCAAGGGGAAGCCGGCTTCCTCATCGGCACCGGCAACACCGGCAAGGTCTACCTGCTGGGCGCTTCTCAATCGCATGAATACGCCAGCGACGTGCTCGACGCAGGCGCCTTCGCTCGCTTTGGCCGAGTCGAAATCGAGCCCGGCTCCTCCGGCTACCAGATCCTCACCCGCACCGGCAACGTCGAGCAGCCCGTCCGCGGCTGGAGCGACTGGCAGCCCTTGAACGATGGAGCAGTCGCCTCGCCCCCCGGCCGCTTTCTGCAATGGAAGGCCACGCTCGACAGAGGTGGCTCCCTCGGCAGCGTCGGCGTCAACTATCTTCCTGTCAACTCTGCGCCTGTCGTCGACGATATGGTTGTCGCGCCCGGCGCTCGTCTCAATGCCCAGAACTCCGTCTCCCAGGGCCAGACCGTCAGCATCAATCTTCCTTCCTCCGGTTCGGCAGGCGGCGTCACCTTCGACACCAGTTCCACTTCGCCGCTGCAGGCCACAAAAGACCGCACCGCCGTCACCGTTCGCTGGTCCGCACACGACGACAATGGCGACGACCTCATCTACTCTCTCTACCTGCGCGGCGACGACGAAACTGTCTGGCGTCTTCTCAAAGACAAGATCACTGACAAGGCCTACAGCTTCGACGCCACGCTCGTTCCCGACGGCGGCTATCGCATCAAGGTCGTCGCATCCGATGCTCCGTCACACACTCCCGGCGACGCCCTCACCGGCGAAAAAGTCAGCGACCGCTTCGTCATCGACACCACCCCGCCCGACATCACCGGTCTGAAATCTGCCGGCCAGCCCGCTACCTGCCAGGAGTCGCACTGCCGCAAGCCATTCCTTGTCTCATTCGACGCCGCCGATACCACTTCGCCCATCGCTCATGCCGAATACTCGCTCGACGCCGGCCCGTGGCAATACGTTGAGCCCGTCGGTATGATCTCCGACTCCAATCGCGAGCACTACGAATTTCTTGTCACCGTCGATGCGGAAGGCGGCAAAACCGCCGAGCACCTCATCACCGTCCGCGCTTATGATCGTTACGACAATGTGGGTGTCGCCAAAACCGTGATCCCCGCGCAGGCGCAATAGTCGAAATGCGATTCGAACTCTTCGTTGCGGCCCGCTACCTGAAAGCCAAACGGCGTCAGGCCGTCGTCGGCGTCGTCACCGCCATCTCCGTCGCCGGAGTCACCGCCGGCGTTGCCGCCCTTATCATCGCCCTCGCCATCACCAACGGCATGTATCGCGACCTGCAAAGCAAGCTCGTCGATTCCACCGCGCACGTGCAGCTCATGGCCAGCGAGCGCACCGGCATTCGCGACTGGCGCGATGTCCTCGCCAAGGTTCGCGCCGTGCCGCACGTCGTCGCCGCATCCCCCGGTCTCTATGAACAGGTCCTCGTCGCCCGCGGCGCGCGCGATGGTGGCGCCCTCATCCAGGGCATCTTGCCCGATCAGGAGATGACGGTAAGCCGCCTCCTCAACACTGCTCCTCCCGCCGCCGTGCAGGCTCTTCAACCGCAACCGGAATCCACCTCCGCCGCAGATTCCGCATTGCCGCCCATCATTCTCGGCAGCGACCTCGCCGATACCGTCGGCGCCACCGCCGGCGACTCCGTCCTCGTCATCAGCCCCCAGGGCGATCTCACTCCCTTCGGCGAAATCCCCAAGTATATGCACTTCCGCCTCGCCGGCACCTATCACTCCGGCTTCTACGAATACGACTCGCAGATGGGCTTCCTCCGTCTGACTGACGCCCAGCGCCTCTTCGATGAGCCTGACCTCATCTCCGTCATCAGCATCCGCGTCGACAACCCTGACCGCGCGCCCCAAATCGCAGATGACATCGAAAAAGCCGTCGGTCCCGGCTATATGACCACCAACTGGACCGACGAAAACCGCGCGCTCTTTCGCGCCCTCAAACTCGAACAGGTCGTCACCTTCATCGTCATCGCCCTCATCGTCATCGTGGCAGCTCTCAACATTCTCATCGCGCTCACCATGATGGTCATGGAAAAAACCCGCGACATCGCCGTCATGATGAGCTTCGGCGTCACACCGGCGCAGGTGCGCCGCATCTTCCTGCTTCAGGGATTCCTCATCAGCATCGTCGGCACCGCGCTCGGCCTTATCCTCGGATACATCGCTTCATGGGCCGGCGGCCACTATCACTTCATCCATCTCTCTGCCGAGGTCTACTCCATCGATACGCTGCCGTTCGCGCCGCTGCCGATCCATGGGCTCATCGTCTCTGTCGCATCCATCGGCATCTCGCTTCTGGCCACGCTCTTTCCCTCATCCTCCGCCGGAGGCATCCTCCCCGCCGAAGCGCTGCGTTACGAGTAGTCGGCCGCAACTAAGATTCCTTATCAGCAATCAGATCGCCGACTTGGCAGAGAATCTTCCGCACTTCATTGAATGATCCTGTGCTACATTATCTGCGACATTCAAGCTAACTCATAATTGGGTCAGGAGGCAAAGAACTCCTATGCAAAGGAAACAGGAGGTTCGGGCTTGCTCCGATCTCCGTCAAGTTTGTTACCCCTTGTTGGTTTTTATTCCTTGCTTGTTGATTGCCGGCTGCGGCGCCGCCATCCGAAGCAGCGGCATCTTAGGTACGCATCCCGCGGCAATACAAGGCAAGGTTCATGGCGGCGAGCAACCTGTGGTCGGCGCGCAAGTGTATCTTTATGCTGCCGGAACCACGGGCACGAGCACCACTGGCTACGGAGCCAACGCAATCTCGCTGCTGGACGCGCCGGGCTATGTGACTACCGGCAACGATGGCAGCTTTATTGTGACTGGCATGTACGATCTCAGTGCCTGTCAGTCGGGGCAGGATCTTGTGTATATCGTCGCCCTGGGCGGCAATGCGGGCGGCGCGGGCAACAACTCCGGCACCGTGCTGATGTCGGCGCTGGGCAATTGTGCCGGCCTGAGCGCGAACACTTATGTAGTAGTGGACGAAGTCACGACCGTCGCCTCAGTTTACGCACTGCAACAGTTCATGAGCATTAACGCGGGCAACTACAACGTGGGAACCAGCAGCACGAATGTGACTGGCTTGCGGAACGCCTTCCTGACTGTGACCAACCTGGTGAACACGAGCACCGGGACGGCCCTGGCCAAGACACCCAATGGCAACGGCACGGTACCTCAGGCAGAGATCGACACGTTGGCAAACATCGTTGCCGCCTGCGTGAACTCGGCGGGAGGGGCGAGTATCTGCGGTAATCTTTTCACCAATGCCACGCCACCCGGAGGCACGGCGCCCGCGGACACGCTGCACGCCGTGCTCGATATTGCGCAGAACCCGGGCAATAACGTAATTGCCCTCTACCAAACCGCACCACCTCAGGCACCGTTTGTCCCAACTCTCTCCGCAGCGCCCAGCGACTGGTCAATCGCCATACCATATACCGGGGGCGGGATTTATTACCCACAGGGCTTGGCCGTGGATTTCTCCGGCAACATCTGGGCTGTGGATCAACAAGGCCCCGGCCTGAGCGAATTCAATACGCTGGGCGTGTCACAGCAGGGCAGCAGCGGAGTTACTTCGAATGTGCCGGCCTCACCATTCGCCCTCGCCATCGACCCCTCCGGAAATCTTTGGCTGAACAGCAGCCCAGTCACATCCCTTACTAAGTTCGATAGCAACGGAAACTACCTCTCGACAGCAATGTGGAATTGCGCCCGAGGCGACCAAATCGCGATTGACTCCGGAGGCAATATCTACGGAGCATCTGGAGGCCTTGTCTGCAAATACTCTGCCACCGGGACCGCATCCAGTGCCGCACAGCCATGCACGAACGGCGTTGCCGTTGCGTTGGATGGGTCTGGCAATCTATGGGAGCCGGAACAGACCATCGCAGCGATCGGTGAGTTCGACAGTTCACTGAACGCGATCTCCGGCGAGCCGTGCGGGGGATGGAGTGTTGGCGCCGGCAATCAGATGTTTGCCGCCGCCATCGATGCGCAAGGCGATGTCTGGGCTCCAACATTCAACGGTTCCGTACATGAGTTATCCCCTTCTGGCGGGAATCTCGGCACGTATCAAGCCGGACTAAATGCGGTGTCAATCGTTATTGACGGGAACGACACAGTGTGGAGTTCGTGCATTGGCAATTCTGGTCCCGGCCTCTACCATCTGGCTCATAACGGCACAACCATCTCCTCGGTTTGCTACCAGGGTTCAAAGGCAGGCAATTTGAATTATTTAGCCGTGGACGCCTCTGGAAATATTTGGGGCACAAACTCCCCCTCCCCAGTCTCCTGTTGCGGATATCTGGTGGAGTGGGTGGGTCTGGCCGGTCCGGTCGCCACGCCGATGGTACAGAACCTGGTCAACAATCCTACAACCCTCGGCCAGCGGCCATAAACTGCTGCGTGCTCTATTGCAGCACTCTCACTGCGGCGTAATGATCCCGCCCATCGCGTGCCGCCGCGGCAATACGATCCCGCGGTGATCCACCTCCGGCTTCGGCCCGGTCTTCGCCTCCGCCAATCTCGCGCGCTCAATCAGCGCGCCGCCGCAAGCGGGACACCAGTCCGCCTTCGTCGCTTCCGCCATGACAGCGTGGCATTGGCTGCACATCCGTTCCATCACTCAAGCTTACCCGGTCGCGCCCACCAATGCCTCGCCGCAGCTCGCTTATTGCGAATTGCCCAGTGTGTTCTGGACAGGCGTGATCGTGCCGAACAACCCATGCTGCTCGCCATCCGAACCCGCCGCAAAGTACAGTGTGGTCGCCGCGCCCGAGCCCGTCGTGCTCCCGCTCGCAAACGAGATGTCCCAAAGTCCATCGATGCTGATGGCATTGTTGCTTGCATCGCGCAGCAGATCGATGAATCGGCCGGTGACCGGATCGTACACGGCAATGTTTCCCGATCCGAACTGCCCAACCAGCAGATCGTGGCTGTAGATGCCGAAGTCTCCCGGCGCCATCGCCACGCCCCATGGTCCGCTCAGCCACGAGCCGTGTTCGAGCCGGCGCAGAAGAAAGCCCCACGGCGAAAACACATCCACGTAGCCTTTGCCGGGTCCGTCCACTTCGTCATGCTTCTGGTCGTCCTGCTTGGCAAACGTTACATAAAGTTCGCCGCCAATGTTCTGCACGTTAAACGGAGCATAGCCCCGCGGCAGGCGCTCATCGCGGAAAAACCGCTCGATGATCGGAGCCTCATTAAACGAAGAGTCGAATACCTGGATGCGGCCTTTCCGAAAATCGGCCACGTACAGGAACGTCGAACTGCTGCCGTAGGGGATGGGCAAGGTGGCCAGCGCGGCTCCCTTGAAGACCGATGCGCTCTTGGTGTTCACCTTGATCGTCGCAGCGGCGCCGGAGTTCCAGGCCGAAACCGTGCCGTCTTCCGTAACAAACATGAACGCGGCCGGTTTTCCGTTGGCAAGAACAAATCCAGTGCCGCCGTTGTACACAGTCCCGGTGGGCGTGCCGGTGCTGCTTACATTTGGATCGCCGGTTGGAACAGTCACCACCAGAGTCTTGGCTGCACCGGTTCCGTCATAAAGCGTCGCCAGGCCCGTTCCGTTGTCAGACACCCACCAGGGACTTGTGGAACTCCGGGACATCCCCCACGGATTCACCAGGTTCATATCGGTATTGGTGGCGGCTCCGGATTGGTCGGCGACCAGGCCCGTCACTTTGTACTGTTGTGCGCCGGCGAGCAATGGGCACACCCCAAGGCTGACGGCAACTGCCATTAAGCGGCAAATACGGTTGAAAGTAGTTTGCACGATTGACCTCCTCGCGACTGCATAAATGGCAGTTCGCGCATGGATCATAGCCACCACTTGTTGCGGCAGTTGTCATGAGCGCGTCACCGGATTGTCAGCGATGCACAGGCAATTTGAATTTTTGAACAATAGCGCCTGTGTCGCCAATCTTCAATTCGCCTGGATCAAAACTGCGCAGGCAGTCAACACGGAGGGAGCGGCAGCCTTCAGGCTGCCGAACTCGGTCACGGCTCGCATGGCCTTCAGGCCCGGATACCCGAGCCCAACGTTGTTATGGCCAATCGGAGACGCAAAGTGCCATCAACGGCTGCGAATGCTTGTGGCGCACTCCGTTACTACAAAAGCATCGCCCGACATTTGCGCGGCCATCTAATCTTGATCCCTCCATGCGCGTACAATGGCGCCATCCATTTTTTCGGAGGGCCGTGATGCTTCGTTTTCGCAGGCCTGCCATTATCCTTCTTTGTGTCGGCGTCGTTTGTCTCGGCCTCTCTGCGTGGCTCGTCGCTGCCCGGTGCCCCAACGCGAATGCCATGCGCAATTACGAACGTCAGGCCGCGTCAGAATTCCTTTTTGAGCAGCGGCCTTTTCAATTCCATTGCGAGGACCGTCCGCAGCCCCTGCCGCCAGGACCTTACATGTGGTTCGGCACGTCGAATACGCCGCCTTACGCGCGCACGAGAATCGAGACCCTCAACATTCCGCTCACAAAGGCGCCCGCTCTCACGATCGCGTCTGAGCCGTCAAACTTAATCCGCGTGGCCGGGGCCGATCAGGACTTCTGGCAATTGCAATTCTGCGCGATGGGAGAAGGCGACAGCGCGGCGGAAGCCACTCAGTCTCTCGGTACCGTTTCGATGACCCGCACCGGCAGCCTGATTAGTCTTGGTGCCACGCGTTCCGGAAGAAACGACAGCCGAGGCGATCTGCTCGCGCAAGTGCCGCGCGACGCCCCGCTCACCGTTCACACCATCGGCGCAATCGAACTGCGCAATCTAAATGGCCCGCTGCGCGTCTCCGCTGTCGGTGGCCGCGCAACGATATTGAACACTACGGGCACAGTCGATGCCGACGGCGAGATTGTCGACTTTGCCGGCGCGCACGGGCGTGTTCATCTCAGTTCTTACTCTGAAATCGATATCAAACTTACCGGCCCGCGCTTCCTCGGCAGCCTTTCCGCCTATGCGCAGCGCGAAGTCCGCGTCCTCGTCCCTCGCGGCTTCGAATCGCCTATCGAAGTCATGGTCGAAAACAAAAAAGACCTCGTTTGCCGAGCCGACTTCTGCGTCCACATGAAGTTGGAGAAGCACCCCGGAGCGCTCTTTTTCAAAAAAGACGCCGGCAGTAGCGCGGCCGCGCTAGATCGAGTCTGGTTCCGCTCCGACCACTCCACCGTCGTCATCGACAACTGGTACCTTGGACCGTTCCACCCTCCGTACCGTTGACCTGGTCGTAATTCCACTCCACTCCGCGTCAAGCTGCAAAACTGCCAACTCCTTTGCGGGCGACGACTTCCGTTTGCATGCAATTTCGCGCTTCCGGCGCACAATGATTCCAGTGGAAAGCTGAAGCGCGGCGCCAACACTCAAGGCCGGCTGATTGGCCGCGATCCACTCGCGATGGTCGCCACAACCCCCGCCCACGGACCATAAAACGGCACTGCGAGTCACAGTGCGGGATGAAGTCTGCGGATTGCACCAGAAATGAGGCAGAATTTGCAGATCCCTGAATAACACGGTTCTTTAGAATCAAGTGCTTACACGCGCGCCTCACCCCGAAGCCTTCTGTTATGAAATATTTAGCCAAATCATATAGGGGGGGAGGGGGTAGAGTGTACTAACCAGTAAACAACCATTAACTGCCGCTTCGGGACTTCAGCAAGTGTCCCTCGATTGGCTACCGGCTACCGGCAACGAGCTAGCCGCTGGACGCTGCCTCTTCGTACACTGGTCCCATGCACCCACCGCTCCGCCTGGTGGCCATCGATATGGATGGCACGCTCCTCCCGTCCACGACCCCAGCCATCAGTGAACGGAACGTCCGCGCGTTGCGGGCAGCACAGGACGCGGGTATCACCATCGCCATCGCCACCGGCCGCCGCCCCGGCTACGCCACGCCGCTGCTTGAAAATCTCGGCCTCCGAGCGGACACTCCCGTCATCGCGTCCAATGGTTCAGTGACTTGCACGCTCGACGGCCAGACAATCAGCCGCTCTCACCTGGCGGCGCACGTTGCGCGCGGCTTGTGCGGACTGCTTCGACCGTACGGCGCGGTGGTCTTCACCTTCAACCGGCCGGGCCACGCCGAGCTCGTTCTCGAAGATCTCGAACAGGTGCACGGCCGCATCGCCCTCTGGGTTGAAACCAACCGCCACTCGATCCAGGTGATCAAGCCGCTCGAAAATGCTTTGACCGACGGTGACGATCCCATACAGGGCATGGCCGCCGGCACCGTGGAGAAGATGAAAGCTGCAGAAAAAGCGGTGAAAACCAGCCCGTGGCGCGACGAGTGCGGCTGCGTGCGTACCGAATATCCGGCGCGCGACGTCGCCATCCTTGATCTCGTGCCCCCCGGCGTCTCGAAGGGCTGGGCGCTCGAACAGCTCGCCGCCCGCCTTGGCATCGATCGCAAAGAGGCCATGGCCATCGGCGACAATTGGAACGACGAAGGCATGTTGGAGTGGGCGGGGCAGGGAATCGTCATGGCCAACGCCTGCATCGAGCTGCGTACCCTGGCCAAGACGCGCGGCTGGAAGCAGGCGCCCTCGAACGATGCCGACGGGGTGGCCGTCGTCCTCGAATCCGCTCTCGCTAAACTCGCCACTTCGAAAGCGTGATCAACGAACCTGGATCGACGAATTTTCGATCGGAGAATTTTGAAGAATTACTCATGCGTCTGAAGTTGTTCATCGCGATCGTCGCCGTAGTCATCGGATTCGCGCCGCATCTGCGCGCCGCCGAGCAGGTCACGCTGCGCAACGGTTTCGCTCTGCGCTGCGACCATCACGCCCAGGTCGAAGGCCGCGTCCGCGTCTTTCTCAGCGCCGGTGAAGACAACTACATTGAGTTCGCGCCCGACGAAATCGCAACGTTCGAAACCGTTCCCGACCCACCTCCGCCACCTGCACCTTCTCCGGCGCCTGCGCCCGTCACTACGCCTCATCCGCGCGCATCTCTCACTCCTGCCGACCTGCGCGAAATGCTCTCCCGTGCCGGTGCCGCGCACAATCTCGACGTCGATCTCCTCGCCAGCGTTGTCAAAGCTGAGAGCGGCGGCAACAGCCGCGCAGTCAGCCGCGCCGGCGCGCAGGGTCTCATGCAGCTCATGCCCGCAACCGCCGCCGATCTCGGCGTCAAAGATAGCTTCCAGCCCGATCAGAACGTGCGCGGCGGCTCAGCTTATCTTGATTGGCTGCTCACCAAATATCACGACAATCTCGCTGAAGCTCTCGCCGCCTACAATGCCGGGCCTGATGCCGTCGACAAGTACCGCGGCATCCCTCCCTACAGCGAGACCCGTGCCTACGTCGCGCGCGTCATTCATGAATTCAATCGCCGCGTCCTCGCGCGCGAAGCCCTTGCCCGTCACGCAGCATCCCCTCCCACTGCAACTCCGCAGCAAACCCCGCCCCACTGATTTGCTTCCAACCGCATGTTGTCTCGTCCTTTCTTCAAGGCCGTTGACTCTGGATGCACCGCTCTTCGCGCCCTTCAGCGTCTCTCGCCAGCCCGCGTGAGAGCATAACAATAGAGTCAATTCGCATATCACAGAACGGAGAACGCGTGAAAAGAAGTCAATGGATTCTGGGCCTCATTGTTCTTGTGGCGTTGGTCGCCTTTGCGCTGTGGGCCCGCGCCAGAGTTCATTTTGACTTCCACGTCTTCGCGTCCCAGGTCGCGCAAGCTGACTGGCGGCTGATCGCCGTCGGTTTCGCCGCCATCTATGCCAACTTCATCTTCCGCGCCTTCCGCTGGAGCCGTCTTGTTCGCCACACCGAAAAGGTTCCCGCGCTCTCGCTCGTCGGCACACAGGTCATCGGATTCACGGCTGTGGCTCTCATCGGCCGCGTCGCCGACCCCGTCCGCCCTTATCTCGTCGCCCGCAAGACCGGCCTCGAACTGAGTTCGCAGGTCGCTGTCTACATTGTCGAGCGCCTCGTGGATGCGGGCTCAATGGCGCTCATCTTTTCCATCGCCATGATCTGGGTTCCGAGCGAGCAGATATTGAATGCCACGGCACACAGCGGCCCGTTGGCCCACCTCCTGCCGAATCACCGCAACCTCGCCATCTTTGTTGCGCGCTACGGCGGCCTCGTTCTCACCCTGCTTGGCACGCTCTTTCTCTTCGCCGTGCGCCTGGCCGGCGGCACAGTTGCCGCACTATCCGAACGCGTATTCGGTCTGCTCTCAAAGAGCCTTGGCAAATCGGTCGCCCACAAGATTCGCGTCTTTCACTCCGGCCTCGACACCATGCGCTCGTTCTTCGACTTCCTGATCGTGGCCGGCCTCTCGCTCAGCATGTGGCTGTTAATTGCCTACGCCTACTTCGTCACGTGCCGGGCTTTCGGATCGAGCGCAGACCTTGCCTCCATCACCTTTCCTAAAGCCGTGTTGCTTATGATTGCCAGCGGCACTGCGAGCATCATTCAACTACCGGTGATCGGCTGGTTTTCGCAAATCGGTCTCGTCACCGTGGCCATCTCCGGAATCCTTGGCGCCAATCTTGAAGCCGCCACTGCCTGCGCCGCCACGCTGCTGCTCGTTACGTTTCTTGGCATCGTTCCCGTCGGCCTGATCTGGGCTCAGTTTGAGCACATCAGCCTGCGCAAGATCACCAGAGAAAGCGAGCACGCCGAAGAAGATCTTGACATGAAAGATCCAACCGGTTCAGTTACCACGCCATAACCTTTCATTGCGTTCCCTTTATGTCGCGCTGAAATAGATGCGGGCCGGCCGCCGGAAAAATAAATAGCTGAACAGCAGCAGCAGGGCACTGTGAATCAGCAACCCCTGCCGCGAGTGAAACACGCTGATGGCCACATGCGCAGCCATCCACACCAGCGCCAGCCATCGCGCCCAGCCCTCTCGACGCAACATGAACGCTCCGGCAACAACCGCTGCCGCTCCCAGCGCCGTGATCCACACCGCCTCATTCATCGTCGGTCTCTGCGATGCAAATTTCCAATAGTGCTCGCCGGTCCCCAAAACGCCGACGATCAGATACAGCCAGCAAACAATGGTGATCGTGATCGGGCGTTTCCTTGCTTCAGCCACTTCGAATTCTCCCGCACTATCTCTGAGCAACTGCGGGAGCTGTCCCTCCGCTCCCCAACTCGCCGCCCGCCTTCGAATACTGAATCTTCTCCGGCCCCACGGCTCCGCCGGTCATCACCATACTCATCGCCTGCTCCATCGTCAGGTCAGTTTCGATCACGTTCTCCATCGGCAGGATCTGCAGGAAGGCCGATGTTGGATTGATTGCATTCGGCACCAGCACCGCCGCCAACGCCCGCCCGCTTCCCGCATCGCTTATGGTTCGCGTCAGAAAGCCGATGCTCTTCTGGCCCACAATCGGAAAGTCCACCAGCACCACGCGCTGGCTCGCCTCTCTCTTGCTCATCATCGAGTCCAAAAGCTGCCGCACCGACGTGTACACTTTGGCCACAAACGGCAGCCGCTCCAGCAGTGACTCGAACAGTCCGAAAGCCTGCCGCCCCACCACCAGCGAAGTCACCCGCCCCACCACGTAGAGCACCACCAGCGTCAGCAGAATGGCCAGGACCGGCTGTAGCCAGAGTTCGCCGAACATCCCCTGGGGAAAGTATTCCGCAAGCAGATGCACCGCAGGCAGCCCCGCCTTGGCCAGAGCTCCCAGCAGAAAGCTGAAGATCAGATAGGTTACAAACAGCGGCCCGACCGTGATGATTCCGGCCAGAATACTCCGCTGTATTCCGCGCAGGGTGCGGCTCAATTGTGCTGTCACAAGCCTCTCCTCAATATGAGAATACGCCGGGCTGTGGACCTAACGGAACGTCGCTCTTAGGCGCAAAGAGCTTTTCAATGAGAGTAAGATCAGCTATACATAAAAGATTGATCAATGAAAGAATGAAGGCGCAGGAATTGTTATGAGCGAGCCTCAGAGTGTGGAATCCATCGATCGTAGTCCGTACGTACCAAGGTCCCCAGCTACACATCCGCGCGCGGTCGGATCGCCCTTGCCCACCGGAGCGGGCAAGCATTCGACGGCCGGCTCTGCCGAGGGCAGTGGATCCCGCATTCTTGCCAGCGCTCCCGGTCGCGCCTTGCCCGCACCAGCGCCCGAGGAGTCGCAGGGCGTGCAGCGCGCAGTGAATGTTTTCCGCACCATTGTCCCGATTGTGCAGCGCGTCCTGCCTCTCCTTGACGGTAATCTCGGCACGGCGATCAGCAATCTTCTGGCGCCGCGTCCACATCCACCGGCTCTCCCGCCCCAGCCCAAAGTGGACCTCGCGCCCCTGGAAAACAGTTTGAGCGCGCTGCAAACGCAACATAGCAGCCTGCGCGAGCAGGTGATGGAGCAAAACTCCTCACTCAAGCGCGTCGAAGATCAGTTGGAGATGGTTCGGGAAGCCACCGACCGCAACACACTTGAGCAGCAGGAACTGCTTGAAGATCTCAAGCTATTCAGCAACAAGGTCAAGGCCGTGGCGTTCATCGGCTTGGGGCTGATTGCCATCGGCATCATCCTCAACCTGATTCTCTTTCTCCACATCCAACGCGTCCTTCCATAAAGAAACACCATCCCTTCCGCCGAGAGTTTGTACAAACTGGGCAGGGTAATGTGCATTGAGTATTCTTGCGTGAGTTGGATTGAGGCGGGATTCTAAAGGTCCATTACAGTATCTTCGATCGCCAGCCGCACATTCCCGTCCGACTTTGCCAGCCGCCGCACCGCCTCAGGCTTATCCACCTTCGCCTTCAGCATCACCAGCGCCACCGGCACGCTGCGTCCGGCGCTCTTGATCGTCTCCACCGCTGTCGCGCGATCGATGTTGCACGCTCTCATCAAAATCCGGATGCCGCGCTCCACCAGTTTCGAGTTCTGCATGTGCACGTTGACCATCAGGTTTTCGTACACATAACCCAGCCGCGCCATCGCGCCGGTCGTGATCATGTTCAAAACCATCTTTTGCGCGGTCGCGGCTTTCATGCGCGTCGACCCTGCAACCACTTCCGCGCCAACCTCAGCCACCATTGTGATGTCCGCGGCCTCCGATAATGGCGTCCCTTGATTGCACGTCACGGCTGCTGTCTTCGCACCGCGAGCGCGAGCATAAGCCACCGCGGCAACCACGTAGGGTGTCCGGCCCGATGCGGATACGCCGATGACCACGTCCTTCCGCGTCGGTCGCCGCCGCGCGATGTCACGCTGCCCCAGTTCCTCTGAATCTTCGTTCACCTCAACCGCCGACGCGAGGGCCTTCGGTCCGCCAGCCATGATGTATTGCACTTGTCCGGGAGCTGTCGAATATGTGGGCGGACACTCTGACGCATCCAGCGCTGCAATCCGCCCGCTGGAACCCGCGCCGATATAAATAAGTCTGCCGCCGTCGCGCAGGCTTCGCGCTACCAGGTCGATGACGCCGGCAATCTCAGGAATCGCCTTCTTCACCGCCGCCGCGACCTTGGCATCCTCGTGGTTGATGATGCGGGCAATTTCCAGCGCAGACTTGGTGTCGAGTCCCTGTGAAGCTTCGTTCTGACTTTCTGTAATTAATTGCTGGAGCAGGGTGGACTGGTCGTGATTTGTATTCCTTGCTTGGGCGCCAGCCGTCTCCTGCAGCGTTGTGCTTGGTAGCATCGCGTCAGACCCCAGCATTTATTGTATCTTTAAAAACAAGCAACCCCAAACAACAAAATGTCAGAGCCTTGCCGCCAGCTTCGCAGCCAATAACAGTTACGCTCGCAACGCTTCGCGGATTGCGTCGTGAAATGCCGGCCGCACTTCCCGAATCAGTTGGCCTGCCCGGTCTGGCCAGGTGCGATTCGTGAGCAAAACCACCGCAACACTCTCGGGTAAATCGATCCACAAAGAACATCCGCTATACCCGAGGTGCCCGATGGAGTGGGACGCAAAATGCTTTCCAGCCGATGAATTCTCCGACGGCGTATCCCACCCGAGCGCCCGCGAGCTCCCCACGGGTAGCTGACGCTCGGCAAATCGCTCTACCGTAGCCTGCTCAAAAAGTTGCCCCTCCGCACGTTCGCCTTTTGAAAGAGTTCCCAAAATGGCTCGCGCAAAACGCATGAGGTCAGGAACGCTCGAAAACAGTCCCGCGTGCCCCGCCACCCCGCCCAACACGGATGCGTTTTCATCCTGCACTTCGCCCTGGATGCGCCGATACCTGAAGCTCGTATCCTCTTCCGTCGGTGGGATCGCACTCCTCGCTGCAGTCGCCGGACAGAACCTCGTCGCGCCCATGCCGAGCTCCGCGAACACCTCTCGCTGCGTCCAGACATCAAGCCGCTCGCCCAGCAACGCCTCCAGGGCCTTGCCCAGCAAAATAAACCCCGGATCGGAGTACTCGGCTCGAGTTCCAGGCTCCCCCTCCAGTTTGAGTGCGAAGCAAGCCCTTATCACCTCGTCCGGCGTCCGGCAAGTCCGAAAAAACTCCACGTACCCCGGCAATCCCGAATTATGTGCCAGCAAGTGCCGGATTCGGACCCGCCGCGCCAGATCGTTCTCGGCCCGTCCGACGATGAATTCCGGCAGCAACTCGCCCAGCGGCAAATCAATGTCGAGCTTGCCACGTTCAACCAACAGCATCGTTACAGCCGTGGTCGCTACCACTTTGGTCAGGCTGGCGATATCGAAAACCGTCTCTGGAGCCACCTCGGGCGCATGCGCTTCGTAGGTAAACCGGCCTGCCGCCCCTTCCATCACAACCGATCCGCCGGCGAGCACACCGAACGCACATCCCGGGAAAGCCCCGGCCCGGATCGCCTGATCGAGCACGCCAAATACGGACGTAAAACGCCTGGCATCCTTTGTCGATATTCCGTTCCGCCGATTCATCGCTTTCTCGCATGGTAACGCGCGCCGCCGCATTGCTTCCTGGTTGGCTCATGACACGCTGCCGAGCACACCAGGTGTGCTCAAACCTGCGCCCGCCGCTTTTCATAGCCGCCTAGCCTGGAACCGAGCTATCCTTGTGGACAAGAATTCCGTCTATCCAGCAGGTACTGGAGGGTGTATGTATCTGCCGCATGTATGGTTGCGCGCAGTTTCTATCGTTGGCCTTGCAACAATCGGCGCAAGTCTCTGCGTCGCACAGGATGCCGCTCCCCCTCAGCCACCGGCAAGCGCTCCTCCGCCCGCCGCCGCTGTGCCCGCTCCGGCTGCGCCGGCCGCACCAAACGCCCCGTCTGAGCCGGTTGGCATCGCCAATGCCTCGCCCGGCCAGAAGACCTACACCGTCCCCGCCGGCACCAAGGTGCTTCTCGAACTGCGTAGCGCCATCAATACAAGGAGCGCCAAAGCCGGTGACGGCGTATACCTGTCCTCCGTGTTTCCGGTAGTCGTGGGCAATCGCGTCATGATTCCCACCGGTGTTTATGTTCAGGGAATGGTCGATCGCGTTCAGCGTGGCGGACGCGTCAAAGGCAAGGCGCAGCTCGACATGCACTTTACCTCCATGATTTTTCCCAATGGCACTGTGGTTGAGATTCCCGGTGTGGTCGACAGCATGCCCGGCGCCAAAAATCAGTCCGTGAAAAACGACGGGGAGGGAACGATCGAGCAGAATGGCGACAAAGGACGTAACGCCGGCACGGCCGCCGAAATCGCGCTGCCCTCCGGCGCAGGAATCGGCACGATTGGCGGCGCCGCCAGCGGCCATCCGATTGAGGGTGGTCTCGCGGGGCTGGGTGCCGGACTGGCCACCGTCGGAATCGTCTCGCTCTTCACGCGCAATGCCGACCTGGATATTCCCATGGGAACTCAGGTTGAGATGGTTCTACAGCGCTCCCTTTTCCTTGAAGAAGAGAATCTTGCCGGCGTCGCCCAGCCGGGAAGCGCTCCCGTCCTGATGCCGGCCGCCAATCAGCCCAAGCCAATGGAAAGACGCCGTCCCCGCATTCTGTGTCCCCCGGGAAGCCTCGGCTGCGATTAGTCGCGCGCGTTGTACGGCAAAATGCAAAGGGCCGCTTTTTGCGGCCCCTTGCGGTCAGGTCTTTAAGATAGCCCTTTTCTAAATAAGCCTTGCGCTCGATGCGACCACTCCGGGCCGAATCAGGGTACAGCTTCCACTTTGGTTGCACCGGTAATGGACGTCGGCTCGGTACTCGTCCCACGACGTTGCGTTGTTGACGGCCACTGTTGGGCCCACGACAAAGGTTCTTCCATCACTGCTTTCAATCGTGCCACTCGCCGCATCGTAGTCGGCAACCGTCAGGTCTCCCTCGCTATAGAAGACTGCGGGAGCGGGTTCGCTTCCGAAATCCAATTGCGGCATCGCCTGCTGTCCTGAATCGCCGGCCAAAGCCTTCACCAATTCAGCGTGTGCGTGCTTCGCTGCCGGACGAGAAACTGAAGCCAGCACTAACAGGTTCTTTGCAGCATTAGTCGCTGGATGCATGCTCGGTGCGCTTGCCAGCAACGTCCGCGCCGGCCTGGTCACAGGATGGGCGGCAGGTTGTGTCGGCCGCACTTCCTCAGGCACTACACGTGGTTGCGCGCTTTTTTCCGTTGCCGGCGTCTTCGAAGGAACGCTCTGCACCGCGGTCGCGCTCCCCGCCTTCGCCGCGCTGTGCGTTGCCGGCGCGCTTTCCGCGGCTGGGCGAGCCGCCGACGGACCGCCCTCATTTTCTGCTTCATTCGTAACGGCTACCCGTTGAACTCTCGCGGCCGGCCCTTGCGACGGAGCAAATGCAGGATATGAATCCGCTTTGACGTGCGACTCACCGATGACCGAACTGGCCGCCGACGAGATGTCCGCCATCAATGCCTGCGGGCTGGCGTTCGGCCCGGTATTCAGGGCCACCACCGTTCCCGCAAGTGTTCCCAGCGAGATTCCCATCGCTGCGTAAAGCATGGGCAATGCCAGGCGAAACAGCTGACTTCCTGGAACAACTGCGGGGATCCTGTGATCGGATATGGCAACTGCTTTGGGGGATTCATTGCTCATAGCCATTTTCCGGCGCGGGGCGCCGCCTCACATTCGCTGGGGTTGCGTACACCTAATTACTAATCACTTTCTAGGTACTCTTCAATGCACCGAAAGAGTTAGGAACGATGTATTACCTTCCCGCCATCTGTCACGAAATCGATAGGTTGCCGCGATGGATGAAAGTGGGTCCGCCGCAACGCGCATGCCAAATGCAACATTTGCTGCGTCTTCCCGTAACCGCCGTTTTCAAGCCGATCACTCGCTCCGCCTAACCTGCAAATCTCATTCATTCGTCCCCGCTCCCTCTTTCGTGTAGGAACACGTTTCGTCAATCGAAAATCGCTTCATGGCTCACGAATGACGTGCGCCTGCAGTCAATTCCGGGTAATCTAAAAACAAGATCGAATTAGCCCTCATTGGAGTCATTTTTCACTTTTTTTGGTATGAATCCCCAATCCGCACCCCTTCGACCACCCTCGGCGCCTGCGCCTTCCCGAAAGAACTTCGGGGTCCTGCTTTGGTTCCGCGACCTGCTTATCGCCTCCGTCGCCTCGGTCCTCATCATCACCTTTCTCTATCAGCCTGTACGTGTTGAAGGCACCAGCATGCTGCCGCGCCTTGAGGACCGCGACCGTCTCTTTATCAACAAGTTTGTCTACCACTTTTCCGCCATCGAGCGCGGAGATGTGGTGGTCTTTCACTATCCTCGCGACCCGGACAAGAGCTATATCAAGCGGGTCATTGCGTTGCCCGGCGACAAGGTGCGCATCGACCACGGCCAGGTTTGGCTCAACGGAGAGCCTTTGCGCGAGTCCTATGTCCCGGCCGAATACCGCGATACCCGCTCCATGGCCGAAATCACGATCCCCCCCGATTGCTACTTCATGATGGGCGATCACCGTTCCATCTCCTCCGACAGCCGTGATTTTGGTCCGGTCGATGCCTCCCTGATCTACGGCAAAGCCGCCTTCGTCTACTGGCCCACACGCGACGTTGGCGTGGTGCACTGATCAGGAGCGACAGCCTGCTTGCCGGTATCGTGCATGCTCCAGACCCGCTCGATCAGTGGAAAACCGGACCAAATTTGTCCGCTAGAAGCTGCTAAAATCGATTGAATCCACTCCTCGGAGAGGCGATGCAGGCGATCCTCGCGCTCGAAGACGGGCGCATCTTCCGCGGGCAAGGCCACGGACACCAGGGCGAATGCCAGGGAGAAGTGGTTTTTAATACATCTCTTACCGGTTACCAGGAAATTGCCACCGACCCCTCTTACGCCGGTCAGATCGTCGTCCTCACCAACCCCCAGATCGGAAACTACGGCACCAATCGCGCCGACAATGAGGCCGCCCGGCCCTATATCGAAGGCCTTATCGTCCGCGAATTCTCCAAGGTCAGCTCTAACTGGCGCTCTGAACAGGTCACCGACGAATACATGGAGCGCTACACCGTTCCCGTCCTGGCCGAAATCGACACCCGCGCTCTCGTTCGCCACCTTCGCGACCGTGGCGTCATGCGTGGCGTGATTTCCACAGTCGAATTGAACCCCGACGTCCTGGTCCAGAAGGCCCGCAGTATCAGGAACATGGAGGGAACCGACCTCGCCCGCGTCGTCTCCACTAAGACGCGTTACGAGTTCGACGCTGCCGACCCGCGCAGCCAGATGGGAGAACCCCTCCTCGACATTGGTTTTATCAAGCAGGAGAGCGATTTACGAAAAAATCTTCATGTAATAGCTTATGATTTTGGAATTAAACATAACATTTTGCGTATGTTGACGCGTGAAAACTGCCGTGTCACCGTGGTACCGGCCGAAACCACTGCCGACGACGTTCTCGCCCTCAAGCCCGATGGCGTCTTCCTCTCCAACGGTCCCGGTGACCCTGAGCCGGTCGACTACGCCGTTCGTTCCATCCGCGGCATGATGGGCCGGGTCCCGGTTTTCGGCATCTGTCTCGGCCACCAGCTTTGCGGCCTCGCCCTCGGCGGCAAAACCTATAAGCTCAAATTCGGCCACCACGGCGGCAACCACCCGGTCCGCAACAACACCACCGGCAAGGTCGAGATTACCGCCCACAACCACAACTTCGCCGTCGATCCCGACTCCATCAACGCCAACGACGTCGAACTCACCCACGTCGACCTGAACGACCAGACCCTCGAGGGCCTCCGCCACAAAACGCTGCCGCTCTTCAGCGTCCAGTACCACCCCGAAGCCGCCCCCGGCCCCCACGACTCCCACTACCTCTTTCGCGACTTCCGCAAAATGATGGAGGAGTGGTAGGGATGACCCAGGCAACGGGCGAAAGCATCGGCACTCGAAACCAGCGGGGCTTTTGGCTCCGCTGTTTTTTGGGATGAAGGAATACGGCCTTTGGCCCTGAAAGGTACGGCCTTTAGGCCGTACTTTGGGACAAACAACAAGCCGGGGCTTTAGCCCCTGAGGGAATGCGATGCGGCCAGCAAGAGAGACCATCCGAAAGCACGAGCCCGGAGCCGCCTATTTTGTTTCCACACAAACAGCAGGCCGGAAGCCGTTCTTCCGCCATGAACGCTGGGCGCGCCTGATGACGTCCACCATCGCCGGTTACGCGGAAAAAGGTTTTGTGCTGCACGCATACGTGATCATGCCCGATCATCTCCATATCCTCATCACTCCCTCTGAGAGCCTGGAGAAATCGGTCCAACTGATCAAAGGCGGCTTCTCGTTTCGTGCAAAGCGCGAACTCGATTGGAAATTCGATATCTGGCATCCGGGATTCACGGATCACCGCATTCGCGACGAAGAAGATTGGAACCGGCATCTTGATTACATCAGATCGAACCCAGTCGAGGCGCGTCTGGTTGACGATTCAGTTCTCTATGAGTTCATGGGCTTCCCAAGCATCGCATTCCCTCAGGGGCTAAAGCCCATCGGAATTGGCGCCGGCGATGTACGGGCTAAAGCCCGTACCCTCCAAGGCCCTCCCGGAGAAAATTCACCTCAAGTAAACGCGAAGGGGACGGGCTTCAGCCCGTCCGTAAAAACCGCTCCCCTGACCGGGGCTTTAGCCCCTGTGGGAGGCAAGCAATGACGAAGGCAATTCTCGCATGTTTACTTGCGGTGCCCCTTGCCCATGCTCAGACCGTCTGCCTCAACGCAAATGAGCATAGGCCGTGTACGGAGAGCGAGAATAAGCAGATGCAGGAGAAAATCTGTCGAGACGAGCCAATACCTGCGAATCTGTTCGTAGCGCACCCGGTTCGACTTGCCGGGGAATTCTTCGATCCAAGTGGAGCGCCGATCGACTTCGATTCAATAAAATCAGATCACCAAACCATCGTTCAGATCAGGAGTCCGAAGTCCGGAGAAACTTTGTTTGCAGTTCCTCTTCGCTCAAATGGACAGTTTGAGTTCGAGTTGGTGCCAGAAGGGATCTATCGTCTGATTCTTGTTTGGATGAAGGATGGAAAGTTCGAAAGATTACCACTCGTGGATCAGCCGAAAGAACTCACGTGCTCGGAATTGAAGGAATGCAGGATTAGCTCGAAGATCACATTCCACGGTTCAGATAATCCAACTGATTTTTGTCCCCCAAAGTAAAGGTCAAAGAAGAGAAGAATGCCACGAAGAAATGACATTCAGAAGATCCTCGTAATCGGCTCCGGCCCCATCGTCATCGGGCAGTCCGCCGAGTTCGACTACTCCGGCACCCAGGCCTGCAAAGCCCTCAAGCAGGAGGGCTACGAAGTCGTGCTCGTCAACTCGAATCCGGCCACCATCATGACCGATCCCGAGCTCGCCGACCGCACCTACATCGAGCCGCTCTCTCACGACTACGTCGAAGAGATCATCCGCATCGAATCGGAACTTCTTCAAAAATCTGCTCCTCCGCAGGGAGCCGGCAAGTTCGCCGTGCTGCCCACCGTCGGCGGACAGACCGCCCTCAATCTCGCCGTCGACTTGGCCGACACGGGCGTTCTCGATCGCTACAACATCGAACTCATCGGCGCCAAGCTCGAACCCATCAAGAAGGCCGAAGACCGTCTGCTCTTCAAAGACGCCATGATTCGCATCGGCCTCGAAGTGCCCCGCTCCGCGCTCATCAACAACCTTCGCGACGGCCTCGACTTCGCCACCAAACTCGGTTTCCCGGTACTCATTCGCCCCAGCTTCACTCTCGGCGGCACCGGCGGCGGCATCGCCTACAACCGCGAAGAGCTCATGGAAATCCTCTCCCGCGGCCTTGATCTCTCGCCCGTCCATGAATGCCTGCTCGAAGAAAGCGTCCTCGGCTGGAAGGAATATGAGCTCGAGGTCATGCGCGACCTCGCCGACAACGTCATCATCATCTGCTCCATTGAGAACTTCGATCCCATGGGCGTGCACACCGGCGACTCCATCACGGTAGCGCCCGCGCAGACCCTCACCGACCGCGAGTACCAGAAGATGCGCGACGCGGCCATCGCCGTGATGCGCGAAATCGGCGTTGAAACCGGCGGCTCCAACGTCCAGTTCGCCATCAACCCCGTCGACGGCCGCATGGTCGTCATCGAGATGAACCCGCGCGTCTCGCGCTCCTCGGCACTCGCTTCAAAGGCCACTGGCTTCCCCATCGCCAAGATCGCTGCCAAGCTCGCTGTCGGCTATACGCTCGACGAGATTCCTAACGACATCACGCGCAAAACGCCGGCCTGTTTCGAGCCCACCATCGATTACGTCGTCGTCAAAATCCCCAAGTGGCAGTTCGAAAAATTTCCGGGCGCCGACGAAACCCTCGGCCCGCAGATGAAATCTGTCGGCGAAGTCATGGCCATCGGCCGCACCTTCAAAGAGTCGCTGATGAAGGCCTGGCGCTCGCTCGAAACCGGCAAGAAGACCGGCGCTGAAATCCTCGATCCGCGCCGCCTCACGCAGATGCTCGTCACCCCGCGCCCTGAGCGCCTCGGCTACATCCGCTATGCCTTCGAGCGCGGCCTCAGCGTCCGCGAAGTCGCCCGCCTCACTCGCATGGATCCCTGGTTCCTCCATCAGATTCGCGAAATCACGCTGGCGCAGCAGACCCTCGCACAAACGCCTCCGAAAGAAATCAGTGCGGAGCACTTGCGGCGACTCAAGCGCCTCGGACTCAGTGATGAGCGTATCGCGACTGAGTGGAAGCTGGAAGGTCACGATGGCATCAGGCAGGTGAGGGAACTGCGCGAAGGGAAGGGAATTCGCCCAGTCTTCAAGCTCGTCGATACCTGCGCCGCCGAATTCGAATCCATGACGCCCTACCTCTACTCCACTTACGAAGAAGAGGACGAGGCGCCGCCGACTTCAAAGCGCAAGGTCATCATCCTCGGTTCCGGCCCCAATCGCATCGGCCAGGGCATCGAGTTCGACTACTGCTGCTGCCACGCCGCCTTCGCCCTTAAAGACGATGGCTACGAAGCCATCATGGTCAACTGCAATCCTGAAACTGTCTCCACCGACTACGACACAAGCGACCGCCTCTACTTCGAGCCGCTCGTCCTTGAAGATGTCCTCGCCATCTACAATCATGAAGCGCAATCCGGCGCCGAGATCGGCATGATTGTTCAGTTCGGCGGCCAGACTCCACTCAACCTTGCGCAACGCCTCAAAGCCGCCGGCGTGCCCATCATCGGCACGTCGCCCGATTCCATCGATCTCGCTGAAGACCGCAAGCTCTTCGGCAAGCTCCTCGAAGATCTTCAGATTCCTCAGCCCCGTGGCGGCACCGCCACCAGCCCCGAGCAGGCCCTCGCCGTAGCCGAGCAGATCGGTTATCCCGTCCTTGTCCGTCCCAGCTACGTCCTGGGTGGCCGCGCGATGGTTATCGCCTATGACGCCGACGCCGTTGCGCGCTACATGCGCCAGGCCGTCGAGTATTCGCAGGAGCGCCCCGTCCTCATCGATCACTTCCTCGAGAACGCCGTCGAAGTCGATGTCGACGCGCTCTGCGATTCGAAGGACGTAATCATTGCCGGCATCATGCAGCACATTGAAGAGGCCGGCATCCACTCCGGCGATTCCTCCTGCGTCTTGCCCGCCGTCAGCATCCGCCCCGAAACGCTTGAAATTCTGCGCGGCTATACGCGCAAGCTTGCCCTCGCTCTTAAGGTCGTCGGGCTGGTCAATCTCCAATTCGCCATCCAACGCGACGACGATGGCAACGACCATGTCTACGTCATCGAGGTCAACCCCCGCGCCTCGCGCACTGTCCCTTATGTTTCGAAGGCAACCGGCATTCCCCTCGCCAAAATCGCCGCTCGACTCATGACCGGCCGCACCCTGCGCGAACTTCTACCCGCCGAACTCGCCTCCGGCAAAGACCTTGGCACCGGCTCACACTTCTACGTCAAATCTCCCGTCTTCCCCTGGTCAAAATTTGCCGGTGTCGACACCGTCCTCGGCCCCGAGATGAAATCCACCGGCGAAGTCATGGGCGTGGCCTCCAACTTCGGCGAAGCGTTCGCCAAGGCGCAACTCTCCGCCGGTCAGCTCCTGCCCACCAGCGGCACCGTCTTCTTCACCGTCAATGATCACGACAAGCAATTCGTCATTCCGCTGGCACGCCGCTACGTCAACCTCGGATTCAAAATCGTCGCCACCGAAGGCACAGCCAATGTCCTCGAAGGCGCAGGCATGATCGTCGAGCGCGTCTTTAAAGTCGAAGAAGGCCGCCCCAACGCAGTCGACCTTATTAAGGAACGCCGTATTCAGCTCGTCGTCAACACGCCGCGTGGCCAGGACGCTCTCTTCGACGAAAAATCGATCCGCCGCGCCGCCGTCACCGCGCGCATCCCCACCATCACCACGCTTGCCGCTGCACAGGCCGCTGCCGAAGGCATCGCCGCCGTGCAGAATCATCGCGTCACAGTCTTTGCTTTGCAGGCCCTTCACTCCGCCAACGGCCGCTAAGGCAATCGCACGGCTCATCGTCTGAAAGACGTTTTGTGAACGCAGGTCCGCTTGAGCAGGGAAGCGCCCCAGGTTCTTACTTGCTGCGAATCATTCCCAACTTTGCCCCCATTGCGTACCCAATCAGCGCAGCCGCCGGCCATGTTGCCAAAAACGGCGCATCGTTATCGACCAAGCCGCTGGGGCTAGGCCAACTCAGAAACGACCGCGCAAGCTTCTCTGTCGCGCTGCATTGAAAGCAGTGGCCCGGCCCTGTCGGCAGATCAAGCAAATACAAACTGAATAACAGCACCCAGATCACCCCGGCCAGCCACACCGTGGCCGCCATTTCGTCCCTGCGGATGCTGCAGACCACGATCCCGACCCCCACCGGAATCGCCATCGACAACAGAAGGATCGCCCAGTGCGAAATCCCTGCGGGATGAATCGCGGACCCAATCAGCATCAGCCCAACCCATGACCCGAGCGCAAGCAGCGAGTGCACCAGGAACGACACCGCCTGCATTACGAATCCCCGGTTAATTTGTTCAACGGTAGTGTCTTCAGTTATATGCAAGATGAACTTCATCTATTTCATCCTAAATGCTTGCTTTTGAGCAGCCTTTAAGCGGCTTAATCTGCATTGTGCGATCGTTGCGCGAAATCAATCGTCAGCCTTCTTTGCCCATTCTTGACCATCCAGAGGGTCCAGGGAGAGCCTTGTCCTGTGCAAAACCGGTAAAATCTCGGAAAAACCGGTACAAATTCCCGTTCCGCGTGGAACATTTTTCTAAAAATGTACCTGAAAAGTAATTACCTTCAAAATCAGGGAGGCATATAATCCGGCACCTTCTGGCTCGCTTTTTCGACCATGCTCGCACCCGCAAAATTCACGCCACGGGGATCTCGCAAGCCTGACACCGCGGCTACAATAGCCTCATGCTTCTGGAAGGCATCTACGCCGCTGTCACCACGCCGTTTTATCCCGGCGAGCGCATCTATTTTCGCAAAATCGAGGCCAACATGGCCCGCTATTCGCGCAGCCTGCTGGCCGGAATGGTCGTTCTTGGCTCAACCGGTGAAGCGGTCGCCCTTGATGACGCCGAATCTCGCGACGTCCTCCGCGCCTCCATCGAAGCCGCTATTCCAGACAAGGTCCTCATCGCCGGAGCTGGCCGTGAAAGCGTCAAAGCCACTGTCGAGCTGGCCGAATTCACCGCGAATCTCCACTACGACGCCATCCTCGTCCGTCCGCCCAGCTACTACGCCGGTCAATTGTCCTCCGCGGCAGTGCTCCATTACTTCCGCAGCGTCGCCGATCGCTCGCCACTCCCCGTCATCCTCTACAACATCCCCAAGTGCGTCCCGTACCAGATCCCCATCGACCTGATCGCCGAGTTGGCGCAACATCCCAACATCATTGGCATCAAGGATTCGAGCGGTTCCGTCGACCGCATCCGTGACTCCGTTGCCGCCACCATGAACGCGCCTCGCCGTTCCGTGCCCGTCACTCAGGTATTTGAGGCTGTCACCAGCCGCATGCTCGCCGAGCCACCGCAGGCTCCCGCCACTTTCGTCCCTGCCGAGGGCCTCGCCGACGGTGCCGCGGTAGCCACAGCCCCTCCCGCCGCCTCTATCAAAACTCGCAGCAGGGAAGTCGGCTTTCAGGTTCTTTGCGGCTCTGCCGGCGCTGTTTTCGACTCTCTCCAGTCCGGAGCCACCGGAGCGATCCTGGCCTTTGCCGCCTGCGCCCCCCAGGCATGCGAAGAAATCTACCTCGCCTGGAAAGATCACGATCTGGCGCTTGCCGCCCAAAAGCAGCAGCGCATCGCCGCCGCGAACAAGCGTATCGTCGGCGATCTCGGGATCGCGGGAATCAAGTACGGCTGCGACTTCAACGGCTATTACGGCGGCAGCCCTCGTGCGCCGGTTCTGCCGCTCACGGCCGGCGAAAAGACTGAAATTGAGAGACTTTTAATGGAAATCCGGAACTGACGCGGCCGAGACTGAATGTCTGATAACAGATATTCTGTTAACTAAAGCACAACAACTATAACCCTTTGAATTCCCGCTCCAGATGAGGCCCGGCCTGCGCCCGCAATTTGCCCGGCAGCACTCCCCGCTCTCTAACCTGCCTCAAGACGGAACACGAAATCTGGTATGGTGAAGTCTGCTGTTCCGGTTGTTTCCCCGAGACGTCATGCACCGAATTCTGCTTCCCTTGGTGTCTGCCTTGACGATCGCACCCTGCGGATCGTTGGTATCGTTTGCACACTTGGCCCAAGCCCAGCCTTCGCCTCAACCGCAGAAAGCCCAGGCTCAATCCGCCCAGCCTCTGGTCGGCACTTGGTCCGCAACCGTAAATTGGAACCTGCCGTCCGGCCTCATGATCACCACCAGCTTTACGTCGAGCGGCCGCGTCCAGTCAACCACTCAGAATCACCAGGGTATGAGCTTCATGCTCTCCGGCGTGTACCAGTACAACGCCGCGCAAGGCACGCTGAGCTACAAATGGGACGATTTCTCTCCAAAACAGACCTGCGTTGGCGGCTACTGCACGCCCGCCCCGGCTCCTGCGCCCATGGGTGTGGTTACCACAAACAAGATCCATTTTCTTAGCCCGAATCAATTCGTCGCTACATCGTCCGAGGCCTCAACAACTTACATCCGTACCGGCGTCACGGGCTTCCCGACACACTAAGCATCCTGCGCCCGAATATCCAGGCGCCAGCCGGCCAGTTCCTTTTTGTCGGTTTACATCTTGTAGCGGCCCAGGTCCTCGTCGTTGAGACCCTCGAGCCATCCGCGCAGCTGCTCTGCGGTCGGGCCCTCAGGCGGCCCGCTGGTATTCAGTTTCGCCGATTCCATCACCTTTTCTGCGACATAGATCGGGCAATCTGCTCTCAATGCCAGCGCAATCGCATCCGATGGCCGGGCATCCACCGTCACCTGCTCTGCGCCCTGCCGGAGCCACAGCACCGCATAAAATGTATCGTCCTTAAGCTCTGTGATAACTACTCGTTCCAGCTCTCCATTCAAGTGTCGCATCAGATTTCGAGTCAAGTCGTGCGTCATCGGCCGGGCCGCCGACATTTTCTCGATCTCGAGCGCGATCGCGTTTGCTTCAAAGATCCCCACCCAGATCGGCATTACCGCCTCGGATGCCACGTCTTTCAATACCACGATGGGCATATTGGTGGCGGGGTCCATCATCAGGCCACGAATTCGCACTTCGATATCCATCCGTCCCCTCTCATGTCCCCAAATCCACTACGGCAGTTTCAAAGATGGTGTATCCGCATTCAAGACTCCCAAGTCGGCGTGACCGGCAGGGAGCGACGACCTTAGCGATCATATTCACCGGACACAACATCTCTGAAACTGCTCGAATACCCTGGACCCAGCCTATGGTCTCGTTTTTCGCTGCATTTCAATTCCCTGTTCCCTAATCTCTATTCCTTGCCTCTACATCGTCTCTCCCACCAGGCTATTAGGAAATGCTCCGGTGATCCTCACCTGCAGGTAACTTCCGGGCGCCGGCGCAATCGGTTGTGACGTCGTGAAGTTCACTGGCTTGTTTTGACTGCTTCTGCCGGCAATCTGGTTGCGCGCCGGATTCATGCCTTCCACCATCACTTCGAGAACTTCACCGATCTGCTTGGCATAGTTGACTCTTTGGATTTCACGCTGCCGGTCCAACAGAACCTGCAACCGTCTCGTCTTCTCGGCCTCAGCGATCGAATCAATCATGACCAATGCCGGAGTATTCGGCCGGGCTGAATACTTGAACGCAAAAACGCAATCGTACTGCACTTCGCCCAGCAGGTCCATGGTGTGGATAAAGTCTTCGTCCGTCTCTCCTGGAAAACCCACGATAATATCCGTCGAAACCGAGATTTGCCGCCGCGCCGCTTTGATCCATGCGACCCTCTCCAGGTACCACTCGGGCGTGTACTCGCGCGCCATCGCCCGCAGCACCTGCGCTGATCCCGACTGCACCGGCAGGTGCACATGATCGCATAGCGTTGGCACCCGGTCGATTGCCTCCACAATGTCGCGCGTAAAGTCTCGCGGATGGCTTGTCGTGAATCGCACTCTCCGGATCCCCGGCACCTCTCCCACGCCCGTCAGAAGCTCCGCAAAGCTGCATTTCCCTTCCGGATCGCGGTAGCTGTTCACGTTCTGCCCCAGCAGTTGAATCTCCGTATACCCCAGGTCCGCGATCCGCCGCGCCTCGGCGAGCACCGACGATGCGCTCCGGCTGCGCTCTTTGCCACGCGTATACGGCACAACGCAGTACGAGCAGAACTTGTCGCAACCCTCGATGATTGTGATGTATCCGCGATACGGGCTCTGCCGCGCCGTAAACTCGGTCTCAAATGTCTCGTCCGTCTGCCGGTCGTCGAGCCCCGTGATTCGGCTCTCTCCCGCTTCCAGCCGCGACAGCATCTCCGGCAGCTTGCGATACGAAGCCGATCCCGAGACCAGCGACACATAGGGCGCACGCTCAAAGATCTTCTCGCCCTCCTGCTGCGCCACGCAGCCCAGCACGCCAAAGCGCTTGCCTTCCTTGTGCAGACGCTTGTAGTCGTTCAGGCGATGGAAGACCTTCTGCTCCGCCTTATCGCGGATTGAGCAGGTGTTGTACAGAATCAGCCCCGCGTCTTCCTCCGACTCCACTTGGGCGTACCCCAGCTGTTGCAGCGTGCCGATCACCTTTTCGGAGTCGTGGGCATTCATCTGGCAGCCGAAGGTCTCCAGATAAAATGTTTTGTCGGTTGCCATAGACCTCTATAAAAAGTATAAAGCGAACGCACCATCCATGCGTTCGCTCCTTTGCCGACGGCTCGGCCGCTGCCATAAAGGGCTCCCGGTCTTGCGAACTCACTCGTGCAGCAGCTTGAACGCGTGCGTCCATTCGTTGTGCTGAAAGCCCAGGCTGCACCACAGCATGCAAAGCGGCTCAATCGCACGCGCCGACTCCACCTTCCCCATATCTGCCGTCTCCCATCCGAATTGCTCCAGGATTTGCGCCGCTTCCAGTTTGGCGGCGTCGTCGTTGCCGCAGATGAACATCGTTGGCCTTCCGCTCTTATAGTGAGGATTCACCATCTGCCGCGCGCCCACCGAATTGAACGCCTTCACAAATCGGGCCTTGGGAAACTCCTTCTGCAGCCGTTCCATCAGCGAATCTTCCAGGGTTGTAAAGAACTTCAAAATCCCATTCTGCGGCGGAGCATCCGCAATCGGATTGCAGGCGTCCATCACCACTTTCTGGTTCAGGTTCTCTGCCCCTGCTGCGCGCAAAACATCCTCCGCCGCAGACCCCTTCACCGCCAGTACCATAACTTCGCCGAATGCCGCTGTCTCGCTGAAACTCCCCACCTTCGCCTTCGCATTCGCGCTCTGCCATTTGGCCAGCTTGGCCGCATCGCGCGTCCCGATCATCACTTCGTAGCCGTGCTTCAGAAACCCAGCCGCGAGCGTCTGCGCTACATCACCCGAACCCAATACACCAATTCTCATCTCTCCCTCCGCTTCCCTACTCGCCGCGCTCATCGCGCAACCCCGTATGCAAATACGCCAGCAATTCCGTCGTCTGCTCTTTCGTCAACTGATACGCGAACGACGGCATCATTCCCTTCCCGCTCATCAGCACGCCTTCAACCGCGGCGTCCGTCGCCGGCTGGCCGTCCGGTAGTCTGTCCTTGCTGAACAGTCCATGTAGATTCGGCGGCACTTTCTTCAGATGCAAATCATTTTCTTCGTGGCAATGCGCGCAGCCAGTGTCGTATACATGTTTTCCTTCTTCCTGCTGCGCAGTTAGCCTCGGTGCCGGCCTGCAACCCGTCAAAACAAAGCCGAGCAACGCGGCAAATCCTACGCCGGCAACCAACAAGTTGAATACGCACCCAAGCTGGATCTTGTGGTCATCAGAATCATTCCGCAATGGAAAAGTTGAGATGGCGAAACCTCCTGCGGGCTGCGCTTCCTTACTTCGCTCGCGCAATGCAAAATCACCTTCCAGTCTGTGGGCATGGCCTGAACAAGGTCAAGTTGCACCAATCCCTTCGCCGCCGCTGCTTCGAGCCGCTATTCTCTTTCTATGCAGCTTCCCTCGCTCGACCAGATTCATTCCGCGCAATCATCGATCTACCGCTACATGCCGGCCACTCCTCAATACAGCTGGCCGCTGCTTAATCAGCGTCTGGGAGCCGAGCTCTGGGTTAAGCACGAAAATCACACGCCCGTCGGCGCATTCAAATTGCGCGGGGCACTCGTCTACGCAACCTGGCTCAAGCAGAATACTCCCGATCTGGCCGGCATCGTCGCCGCCACGCGCGGAAACTTCGGCCAGGGTGTCGCCACGGCAGCGCGCCTGCTCAGCCTCAAAGCTGTCATCGTCGTCCCTCACGGCAACAGTGCCGAAAAGAACCGCGCCATGGTCGCCCAGGGCGCCGAGCTCATCGAGCACGGACACGACTTCCAGGCGTCTCTCGAATTCGCGCGTGAGCTCGCCCGCGATCAGGGCTTCGCCATGCTCGAGTCGTTCCACGAGCGCCTGGTCTGGGGAACCGCCACCTACGCGCTCGAGCTCTTTCAGGCCGCACCGCTGCTCGATGCCGTCTACGTTCCCATCGGCATGGGATCATCCATCTGCGGAATGGCTGCCGCTCGTAATGCCCTCAACCTCTCTGCTGAGATCATCGGCGTCGTCTCTGCCGAATCCCCCGCCAGCGCCATCAGCTTTCGCGAGCGCCGCCTCGTCGATGCGCCCGCTCGTTCCCTCCTCGCCGACGGACTTGCCTGCCGCAAACCCGATCCCGAGGCGATGGAGATCATCTGGAACCAAGCCACTCGCGTCGTCGAAGTCACTGAAGAAGAAATCGCCGAAGCCATGGCCATTTACTACCAGGACACGCACAACATCGCGGAAGGCGCCGGCGCCGCTTCGCTCGCTGCAGCGCTCCAGGAAAAGGATTCTCTCCGCGGCAGGCGCGTCGGCGCTATCCTCACAGGCGGCAACGTCGATCGCGATCTTTACATCTCTGCCCTCTGCGGCACGTTGCAATCAGCGAGGCCCGCATGACCCATCGCCACCAGCACCTCGCGCCCTTTGCCCACGCCGCCAGCAACCGCTGCTTCGGTTGCGGACCGGCCAACCCCACCGGCCTGCAGCTGGAATTTTTCCTCACCCCCGACGGCTCCGTCGTTTCGTTACCAATAATCCCTGATACCTTTGAGGGCCACCCCGGCTACCTGCACGGCGGCATCATCGCCACCCTGCTCGATGAGGCGATGAGTAAAGCCGTGCGCGCCCAGGCCAAACCCTCCATGACGCGCAAAATCGAAGTCGAATACCTTCGCCCGGTGCCCAGCGGCAAATCGCTGCGCATCGAAGGCCGCGTCGTCCGCAGCGACCGCCACAAGCACTGGGCCGAAGCCCGCATCCTCGATGAAAAAGGAACCACTCTTGCCGAAGCCAATGGCCTCTTCATCGAAGTTCCCTCCTCCGCCAGGAGCTGAGGCAAGTCCAAAAGCCCGTCTTGCCAGCAGCAGCTACTTCATCCTGGCCGCGTGGTTTCTTGCGGCCAGGTCGGATTGTTGATTGCCCATCCCCTCATGCCACAACCAACTCAATGCACCATATTGATCGTGTCCTGCGTAACGGTGTCGAACGTCGTCACCGACTTCGCGTTCGCCTCAAACGCCCTCTGCGCAACGATCAGATTCGAAAACTCCGCCGAAATATTCACGTTCGAGGCTTCCAGCGCATCGTCTTGCACCTCTGCCAACCCTGACGTGCCCGGCGCAGCTACTGTCGCCGTGCCGCTGGCCAGCGTCGTGGCGTAATCGCCATCCCCCAACAGTTCAAGCCCCTGCAGGTTGGTCACATTGGCCAGCGCCAGCTGCCCCACAGTCTGGTTCTGGCCGTTGGAGTATTTGGCCGTCACAGTTCCATCGGAATTGATGGTAAAGCTCTGAAAGGTGCCGCTTGTATAGCCGTTGGCGTTCGTTCCCGAAACTGCGGAGTCCGTGTCGACCTGGCTAATGGTCGGCTTTCCGCCAGCCCCCAACAGATTCCACTGGATGGCAAGATCGTTCGCTCCATCTGCAAGTCCGTTAAATGCCAGCGCAATCGACTGCACATCGCCGGGCGCCGTTCCCACATTCGAAGCTGCGCCTGCGCCCGCAGGCTGGACCTGCGACAGATTGCCATTCGCATCGAACATCAATGTCCCGGTTATCGGTGCCGGCGCCGCACCCGCGTAGTCGGCCGCCGGCAATGCGGCTGAATAATTCCATGTGTTCGTCGCCCCACCGGGCGTGTAAGTGATCGTAGCCACGTGCGGCTCACCCAGTGAGTCGTAAATGGTGATCTCCGCCGGAAACTGTGTGCCTGCCGCTGTCGTATTGTCCAGGTTCGCCGTCATGCTGATCGTCGTCGTCGCCTGCGGCTGTTGCACCTGCCCCACTAAAGGAATGTTGATCGCCGTCAGCGGCGCGTTCGTGTTCACGACGCCGTTCACCGCCGGATACCCCATCACACTTAACCCGTTCACCGTCTCCAGGTTTCCATTGGTGTTCTGCGTGAAATTGCCTGCCCGCGTGTACTCATATCCACCTGACCCATCACTTACCACGAAAAAGCCGTTCCCATTCAGCGCCACGTCCGTAGCGTTGCCGGTCGAGTTGATTGAGCCCTGCGAAAAAGCCGTGGCATTTGAAGACACCTTCACGCCTGCGCCCACCAGGATCGGATTCCCTGCCCCACTGGCCCCAATCTGCTGATAGAAAAGATCCGAGAAATTCGTTGACTGCGATTTGAACGCCGTCGTGTTCATGTTTGCCAGATCGTTCGCAATCGTATTCAGAGCCGTCGCGTCCGACTTGAGGCCGGTCAACGGAATGTAGAAGCTTGCCATGATTCTTCTCCTCTTGATATCTGCTCAGTTGCGGCCGCTCTCCGGCCGGAGTTTCATCAGTCGATGCCTGCTTGCGGATCAATGTCCGCCCAGGGCGCGGGAACTTGTCCTTCCATCCAAAGCATGCGCCACGCGCTGCGCCGCTGCGCCTGCACGCGGTACATTCAGATTGCCCTGCGTGTGCGCCGCCGAATCTGATGTGGCGGCCAATCGGCTTGCGCCGGCTTTCAATTGATCTAGCGGCAACCGCGAGGTCTCCGAAGCCACCGTACTGGCTGCGGTTTTCGCTCCTCCCGCCTGCGCGTTACTTCCAACCGGCGCCCCGGATGCGATCTGAGGTGTCGTCTCGCTCCCTGAACTGGTCGTCACCCAGCCAAAGTCTGTGTTCAGCGTCTGATTGATATCAATTAATTGCTCCAGGCTGTTTACCTGTACGAGCTGGTCGATGTACTCATTCGGATCCATGTTTGCCGTCGGATCCTGGTTCTGCATCTCGGTCACCAGCAAGGTGAGAAAATCGTTGGCCGTGATCGTCGCCGAGCCACTTCCTGCGCCACTCGTCTGGCTTGTGCCGTTCGATCCTGCCGCTGAATTGTCCAGCGGCTGCGCCGCCCTTTCTGCCAGGGCCTGCGCCGCCGGCATTGCATGATGAAAAACTGCTGCCGCCATCTTTCCCTCCTGTTTGTCTCTCGGTCCTTCCTGCCCTGCTCTGTTTCTGTTTCATCACCAACTCGGATCACTGATCCCTGATCCTTGATTTCTGTCTACGCCATCACCGAAATGTGCATCCCTCTAGATCCGCCTGCATCAATCGGTACAGCCATCCCGCCTTGGCTTGTTTGCGCTTCCCATTCCTCTACCCTCCGCGATCCAATCTCGGTCGGTGATGTTGGCGGCATCTGGTTGCTTCCACCGGGCTCCGTGTTCTTCTCTTCCTGGTGCTGCGGCGCCTGGCCTGTGCCCATGCCTGCTTCTCCACCCGCGTGCTCCAGCGCAATCCCCGCCACCGGCGTGCGCTGCTCCGTCAGATAGTCGTTCAGGCCCCTCATGTGGTCGCCCAAAACCTGCGCCGCCTCCGTCGTCGCAGGCACAATCGAAGCATGGATGCCGCTGCCACTCCAATCCGCTCGTACCCCCACCCAGCCCAGCACCGGATCTTCAAACCCCGCTTCGGCGTGACGCGGTCCCGCACGCACCCAGTTCGGCGCTTTCCATTCCATTCCTGCATCCGCTGCCACCCATGGTTCCCGCAGCGGCTCTCCGCGCGCATCGGCCTCTCCGCCGCTCCAGGCGCTGCCGGAAATTGCTGCCGGGTCGGCCGTGCCGCGAGCGCCTGCGGCATCGCGCACCCACCCCGCACTCTCAGCGCCTGCTCCGGCAATATGCGCGGACATGGTACGCATCTCCGCGCCACTCGTTTCCCTTTTCCCTGCCAGCGGCTGTTTCCCTGGCCCATCCGTCCGATGCTGCTGTGCGTCCAAGCTTCCCGGTTCCACACCTCGCCTGCCACCGCTCCAGGAAGCGGTTCGCACCCCATGCGTCTCCATCGCACCAGGATCCTTACTGCCCGCAACAGGCAACGCCTCAGCCGCGGCGGATGCGCGCGCATCCTCTGCGCCACGCGGTGCGAGCTCAAACGAGATTGAAGAGTCCAGTCGCGGCGCCCTCATCTCACCCGGCATATTCCCAGCTTCGCTCGCACTCGTAAGGGATGTGACCCGCCCCTCGCGCTCGTCCGGTCCCGGTCCGTCGGCCGGCTCATCATCGTGCGCAGCGCTGATCTCCCTTCCACCCGCAGGCTGCGTTGGGGCGGCATCTCTCTCTGGCCCTGTCCCCGCGCTCATGATTCCCTCTGCATCGCCGCCATCCTGCACTGCACCGAACCCCGGCTGGGATCGGCCATGGCCGCGCATTTCCTGCACTCCCTTCGCGGCACGTTTCTCTGGCAAAGCATCGCTTGGTGCGGCTGCGTTCGCGGCCGGCGCGCAGCAGATTGCAATCGCCCCGTTGCCAGGCTCTGCCGCGTACGGCGTGCCACCTGATCTGCGCACCTCGCCGCTCATCGCGCCGGTTCTGGCGCGATGTCTCGTTGCCGCTCCGCCACCCGTCTCCAGGCGGCAGGTGTCCCTCAACCGGTTTGCCCGGGCGGCTGCCGTCTCTGCAGATTTCGCCGGCCCTGCTCCGCGCTCCGGGGCGCTCTCCTCTGCCCCCGCGTCTTTTGCGCTCTTTCGCGCTTCTGACGTTTTCCCGCCATGCAAGATCGTTGTCTGTTCCTTTCCACTGGTCCTCGATGCCTGCCCGTTCACCGCGTCTGCTGTGCTTCCCTCGCCTGCAGCCAACTCGCCGCCTTCGGTCCTCCCGCCTTCAATCGGAGCCCCATTGGCTCCGCCACTCACGCCGCACAGCATACGCAGCCAGCCCGAACTGAAACTCGTGCCCGCCGAGCCAAATGGAGCGTCCGTCGCACTGCCGGCCGTCCGCAACACTCCAATTGCTTCGCTCTTCCCCTCGCACTGCATTGTGGTGGAGATGTTCATGCGAAGAACACCTGCAGAAGGCTTGCCAAAAGGTATCAGCGAAGGGTTAGAAGAAATTCAATTGTGGCATCGTGCTCCCGAATCAGGAAACCGCTCCTCCGCTTCGCCGGTTTTTCCCTCAAGTTCCCTGCTTGGCGTCGTGGGGTTCCATCGGCCACCAGCCCGCAACATTCTTCACCACCGCTGCAGGAACCAGTCATCCAGGTCCCGCTGGGCGCGCCGTTCTGTCTCCACGGCCTCTTCTTCCTGGCGTCTCGTGATGAGCGTTTCCACGCGCAGCCGTTCAATGCGCCTGGCCCGCATTTCCTGCCGTCGCAGCTCCACCACTTGTTCTGCTCCGCCGAGCCTTGCCTTAAGACCCCCTGCATGCCTCTCCGCAGTCCGGATCTCTTCTATGCCCGCCACGCGATCTGTCAACTCTCCGGTGAACGCGCTCTCCGCCAAAAGCTCTTTGCCCTTGCGCTCTCGTCTTTTCGCCTCCTCCAGCGCTGCCTCCAGCCGCTTTTGCTCGCTCAGTGCCCTCTCCAGCGCGGCTCTGCTCTGCTCTTCTTCCATCTCGCGAACCCGCAGCAGCTTGCGCATGGTCCCCGAGATCGTCACTGCCTAGACCTCCGTTGCCAATGTAGCCAGCCGTTGCAACCCATCGGCAAAACGCACCTGTTCGCGCGCGCCCTGCATCAGAAATCCTCGAATCGTCTCGCGCGCCCCCAGTGCCCGGTCCAGTTCTGCATCCGCCCCCGGTTTGTACGCGCCGATTCTCACCACGTCCTCCGAACGCGCGTAGACTGCCATCAACTTGCGTATCAGCGCTGCCCTCTCGCGATGCTCAGGCGTCGTCACCGCCGGCATCAGCCGGCTGATCGAATCCGGCACCGCAATCGGCGGATACCAACCCTCTGCAGCCAGCGCGCGCGACAACACCAGATGCCCGTCCAGCAGCGATCGCGCCGCATCCACCAACGGATCTTGCTGATCGTCGCCTTCCATCAGCACCGTATAAAATGCCGTGATCGATCCCCTGCGAAAGCGGCCCGCCCGCTCCACCAGCCGCGCCAGACGCGCAAAAACAGAGGGCGTATAGCCTTTTGCCGTCGGGGGTTCTCCCGCGGCCAGGCCGATCTCGCGCGCCGCCATCGCGAACCGCGTCAGCGAATCCAGCACCAGAAGCACATGGTTTCCCTGCGCCGCAAAGTATTCCGCGATCGTTGTCGCTGCCAGGGCCGCCCGCATCCGCTTCAGAGGCGACTCGTCCGATGTCGATACCAGCACGACGGAACGCGCCAGGCCATCTCTGCCCAATGAATCGCGCAAAAACTCCGCCACCTCGCGGCCGCGCTCGCCTACCAGCCCCACCACCGTGACCTCTGCTTCCGTGTTGCGCGTCATCATCCCGATCAGCGTGCTCTTCCCCACGCCCGATCCGCCGAAGATTCCCACTCTCTGCCCGCGCCCCACCGTCAACATGGCATCAATGGCCCGAATCCCTGTACCGAGAGACTCGCTGATCGGCACGCGGTCCAGCGGCGGGCGTACAGCTCCTTCAATGTTTAATGAGCCCGATACCGCAGGCCGCGGCCTCCCGTCCATGGGCTCACCCAGCGCGTTCAGCACCCTGCCCATCAACGCCGGCCCGACCTCGACCTCGGGCCGCCTTCCCATCGACCAGACGGGATCTCCAAATCGGATTCCTTCCGTTGATTCCACCGGCATCGCCAGCACGTTCGAGCCGCGGAAGCCAATCACCTCCGCAGCGTGCATCCCCCCCGCCTGGTCCTCAATCGTGCAGCATTCCCCCACTGAAACCGGCGGTCCCGCGGATTCAATGGTCTGCCCTATCGATTCCAGAACCTTTCCTCGCCAGCGCCAAGGCTGCCCCTGCTCCAGGCGCGCAAAGAACCTCTCCAGCAGCGTCGTGCTGTTTGCGCCTCGGTCACGCGCGTGCATTGAGGATCGGCTCACCTGTTCCCCCAATCTTCTGTTCACCATCCGCCGTCGACTGCGGTCCGTTCCATTCTTTTGCGCGATCCAGCAAGCTGTTCTCGATCTCCCGCAACTGCGATCGCACTCCCAAGTCCACGGCGCCCAACTTGCTCTCGATCATGCACTCTCCGGCGCGCATCCCATCGCCTGCCACCACCTCCGGTTTCACCGCCATCTTGGGAATCAGCGCCATCGTCTCCTTCCACAAGTCCACCTCTGTCGCCGGCACGCTTAGCCGCACTTCTGACGCTGCCGCCAGCTGACCCAGCGCCACGCGCACCGCTCCCGTCAGAAGCAGCGGATCCACCTGCGCCTCATGCCGCAAAACACGCGCCGCAATCGCCAGAGCCAGCTTCACCACCTCCTGCTCTACAGCATGAAGGTACTTGCCGCTCTCTTCGGTGAAATGGCTAACCAGGCCGGCAAGCTGATGCTGATACCGTTTCTGCTCAACCTGCAGAGCAGCTGCCATCGCATCGCGCTCCGCGCGTCCGCCTTCCTGCCGGCCCTGCTCGCGTCCTGCTTCGAATGCTCTCTTTGCCTGCTCCGCGCCCGGTTCGCTCCGTACATCCTTCGCTCCACTCCAACGCCCGACTCGCTTCCGATCTTCTATCCATTGCGCCGCTTTGCCTTCCGCTGCTTCCGCATCCTGCACTTCTTCGGCCGCTTCGACCCATCCATCCCATTGCGCGGCAGGTGCAGCGCCATCGGCTGCCGGATACTCGAGGACTTCGATTTCCTGCTTTTCGTCCTGCATCTCTTCCACGGCCATTCTCAGCGGGTCGCTGCCCCTGACCCCGTTCCTTGTTTGCCTCTTTCTCCCGCCCCCTCGTTCCCGTGTCCCCGTCTCTTTTACGCCAGCATCTCGTCACCCGATTCCAGCTTCAGAATCACCTTGCCTTCGGCTTCCAGCCGCCGCGCCAGATTGAGAATCTCCTGCTGCGCCTGCGCCACCTCGCGTGAGCGCACCGGCCCCAGCATTTCCATGTCCTCTTTCAACATCTCTACCGCGCGCGAGCTCATCGCCTTGAAGATCTGCGCGCGCAGCTCATCATTGGCGCCGCGCAGAGCCAGCGCCAGTTGCCGCTTATCCACTCCCGCCACAATCTCGCGGATCGTCGCCGGCGGCACCGTAATGAGGTCCTCAAATGTGAACATCAGATTGCGAATGCTCAGCGCCAGCTCCGGTTGATGCTCTTCAATCGCCTCCAGAATCTTCTTCGACTCCTCGGCATTCAGCCGGTTCATCAGATCGGCCACGGCCTTGAAGCCGGAGTAGCTGCGCCGCGCCGTGTCGCCCACGCTCTCCAGGCGGCGATGCAGCACCAGCGCCACCTTTTGCGCCATCTCCGGAGAAAACTGCCGCATCTCGGCCAATCTTTGCACCGCCACGACCTTGTGCTCCTCGCTCAGGTTTTCCAGCACCATCGAGGCCTTGCGCGGATCAAGGTGCGCCAGCACCAGCGCGATCGTCTGCGGGTGCTCCGCATCCAGCAGCTTTCCCAGTTGCTGCGGATCGGTACGCTGCAGCTTCGCCAGATTTCCCTGCGCGGCCTCCTGCGAACGCCGCATCAGGATCAGCATGTCATCCGCGCGCTGCTTGCCAAACGCGTCAATCAGCAGCCGGCTGGCATAATCCAGTCCGCCATGCACGCTGAAGTTCTGCGTGTCCAGCAGTAGCCAGAACTCCTCCAGCACCTCCGCCGAAAGCTCCGGCGCGATCCCGTGCAGATCGGCGAGCTCCTCGGTCAATTGCTGAACGTCCGGTTCGGGCAGCGCCCGCAATACTTCTTTGGCCAGCTCCTGCCCTACGGCCAAAAGCAAGATCGCCGCCTTCCGCGCGCCTGAAAGTCCCGCCGTCAGGCGCCGCCGTGCCGTTCCGCTTTCTATCGCCTGCTCTGCCAAGGCGCGGTCCTTTCCCGCCTCTAATCGGAATGGATCCAGCTCTGCAACAGCCGCGAGCTCTGCGTCGGCTCGCGTTTCACATGAGTTTTTACCTGTTCGAAAATCTCCTGCGACCGCAGACGCTCCGCATCCAACTCCACCGGTCCCGGCGCATTCAACGAAACCGGCGCTGCCGGCCCCCCGGGCAACTCCCGTCGTCCCTTCGCGGCTCCCGCCACAGCCAGCGCTGATGCTAAGTGACGCATGGCCGGCCTCACCACAAAGGGCACCACGAGCAGCAGCGCCAGCAGCAAGGCAACATACTTCAGCACGACTGGAGAGCCCTCTGCTGCATTCAGCAACCGCTGTGCCGCCGGAGCCGCCGGCTGCGGCCGGTTCTCGTCAAACGCCAAATCCTGCACCGTCAGCACGTCGCCGCGCGCGGCGTCAAATCCCACCGCAGCCTGCGCCAGGGCCGTCAGGTTTCTCAGTTCATCGGCGGAGCGCGGCTGCCACACTGCGGCATGGTTCTTGCTCGCCGCATCCATCAGCCGGTCATTGACCACAATCGCCGCTGTCAGCCTGCGCACTCGTCCGGGATTCTCCAACGTGTGCCGCACCGTCTTCGATACTCCATAAGTCGCCGACTCGGTCTTAGCATCGCTGGGCTGCGTCGTTTCCCGCGGATACACCGGCAAAGCCTGGGTGTTGGGCGCATTCGATGCCGCTCCGGGAACGCCCGCCGCCACCGGCTGCGGGCCTGTCATCTGCTCGCTGCGCTGCATTTCGAGCGTCACCGTCTTGTCCGGCTCGTAGCTCTCCTGTGTCTGGTCGGTAGCCGTGTCATCGTAGTCCAGCGTGACGGAAGCCCGCACGTTTCCCACACCTGTCACGGGCTCCAGCGTCGACACCAGCTTCCCTTCCAGAGCCTGCTCGGCACTCAATTGCATTGCCTCCGGCGTCTTCGCGCCGAGCGGCTGATTCCCTGCAGCATCCACCAGCACCACATGCTCCGGCGTGAGCCCGTCTACCGCCGAGGCCACAAGATTGCGAATCGCGTCGGCCTCTCCATCAGCCAGGGCGCGCCGCCGCAGCTTCAGCACCACCGACGCCTTGGCCGGCCGCTCCTCTTCGCGAAACAGCGAGTCGTGCGGCAGCACCAGGTGCACGCGCGCCGACGCGACGTCCGACAGGGTTCCCACTGTGTGCTCCAGTTCGCCCTCCAATGCGCGCTGGTAGTTCACCTGCTCGTCAAATTCCGAGCCCACCCAGTTCGGCTTGTCGAAGATCTCAAACCCCAGCCGTCCGCTCTTCGCTCCGCCCTTGGCCGCCGTCGCCAGGCGCGCTTTATCTAGCTGCGCCGCCGGCACGCGAATTCCCCCACCGTCCGGCGTCGCATCAAACGGAATCTGCGCCTGCGCCAAAACCTGCTCCATCTGCCGCGCATCCTCCGGATCGAGATTGACGTACAGCGTGCGCCAGTCGGGCGACATTGCATACCATGCCAGGCCCCCGATGATGCCGATCAGCAGCAGCGCTGCCGCCGTCGTCCATCCGCGCTGCGCCGCAGCCATTTGCGCCCAGCGCACCCGCGCCATTCCCCAAATGGCAGCCCACCGCCCCCCTGACTGAATCTGTCCGCGCACGGCAGGCGGGCTCTTCTCCAACTGTGTTCCCGTGGCCATAATCTCGTGCCGTCTCCGGCCGGTTGCTCCGTGCTAGCAGCTAAAACTGCATTCCCATCACCGACTGGTACGCCTGCACCGCCTTGTTGTGAACCGCCAGCGCCAATTCAAACGCCATGTTGGCCCTCTCGGTCGCAATCAGCGCGGTGTGCACGTCCACGCCGGAACCCGTCATCAATCCGGTGACCGCACTATGCGCCTCTTCCTCCAGCTGATTCACCTGTCCCACTGCGTCCGTAATCACATCCGCAAACGGCGCCGGCGCCGCGCCTCTTTTCTCATTTATCAGCGATGCGTTTGCCGCTGTTCCGCTCGCCGCAATGTTCTGCTGCGCCGTTTCAATCGTCGCAATCATCGAGGTCAACATAACAATCCACGCCTACTCCCTTTCGGCTACTCCGCAATCCCTAACTCTTCGCAATCTCCAGGGCCGACACGATCATCCCTTTCTCTGCCTGCACTGCCGATCCGTTCAGGCCGTATGCGCGAGTTGCTCCCATCAGGTCCACCATTTCTGTGAGGGGATTAATATCCGGATACGCCACATAACCATCCGGCCCGGCATCGGGGTGCCCTGGATCGTAGCGTTTCAGCGGCGGCGTCGGATCCTCAACCACCTGCGCAATATGCACGCCCGGAGCGGCTCCCCTCTCTCCTGTCAATGCACTAGCCTCCATCACTACCGAACCGGCCCTGCCCAACCCGCCCCTCGCGGCTGCCGCATCCATCGAATCGGCGAAGCTCGTGTCGCCACGGTCTGCAGCAAACACAACCTCCTGCCTTCTGTACGGGCCGCCCGCTGCCGTCCGCGTCGTCTCCGCGTTCGCCATATTCGCTGCCACCACTTCGGCCCGCATCCGCTCCGCCTGCATCGCGCCGCCCGAAGTCTCCATCAATCCAAACAGGTTCATGGCCCACCCCCCTCAGCCTTCTTGCTCCCGGCTCCCTTGCTCCCTCATTCCCGTGTCTTCCCGGCCCGCTACTTCCCGCCGTCCGCATGAATCGCATCCATCACACGCTGGTACTCTTCGCGCAACAGCGCCACGCCGGTTCTGAACTTCAGTTGCGCCTCTGCCAGTTGCAGGCTCTCGCGATCGATCGACACATTGTTCCCGTCCGGCCGCGCGATCAATCCATCCACTTCGGTCACGTGAATCCTTCGCGAAGTTCCACCCCGATCTGCCTCATCCATCGCTTCGCGCATTTCGGCTTCAAAGTCTATGCCCACCGCGTGGTATCCCGGAGTGTCCACATTCGCCATGTTGGCAGCCGTCAACTTCGCCTCGGCAGCGGCCAGATCCAGGTAACGCGCGATCTGCTGGCTCATCCGCGTATCGATCCCCATCGCCGTTCCCATATCCCTCTCATGACCCGACCGCACTGTTCTGCCTCACTCCGTCCGCACCAGAACGCGGCGAGTGAAGCCGCCCTAATTCACTGTCAGCCCGAAATCAATCTCGCTCGCCGTCAGCACCGGGCTCTCTCCCGCCAGGATCACTGCGCGTTCGAGCACATGCTCCAGTTCGCGCACGTTGCCCGGCCAGTCGTGGCCCGCCAGCTTTGCCAGCGCGTTCTGGCCGATGCGCTTCACGGGCGTCTCCCGCCCCAGCTTCTGCAAAAAGTGGTCCACCAGCAGCGGCAAATCCTGCGCATGCTCGGCCAATGCCGGAGTGCGAATCAGAAACACCGCGAGCCGGTAGTAAAGGTCGGAGCGAAAACCCCCATCCCGGGCGTGTTGCGCCAGCGGCCTGTGCGTGGCCGCAAGAATCCGCACATCCACCTTCACCGTCTCGTTCTCGCCTACCCGTTGCAACTCTCCGCATTCAACAAAGCGCAGCAGCTTCGACTGCAGAGCCAGCGGCATCTCGCCGATCTCATCCAGAAACAGCGTTCCTCCGTCTGCCGCTTCAATGCGGCCCACGCGTCCCTGCACGGCCCCGGTAAACGCCCCGCGCGTATGGCCAAAAAGTTCCGCCTCCAGCAGCGCCTCGGGAATTGCCGCACAATTGATGGCCACAAAAGGCTTCCGCGATCGCGCCGACAACCTGTGCAGGGCTTCGGCAACGAGTTCCTTGCCGGAGCCTGTGGGGCCTTCGATCAGAACCGGTGTCATCCGCGGCGCTACCAGCCGAATACGCCGGCTGATCTCCAGCATGCACTCCGCATTGCCAATCAGTTCGGGCAACCGCTCTAAGCCTCCGGGCTCGCATCTTGCCGCCAAGCCGTTGGCCCGCATCGCGATCTCTGACGATTCAATCAGCCCTGCGCTCGCCATCTCTGCACTTGTCCTTTCCCCTTTTGCTCCCGCGGCCGCATCGCCTGCGGATGGGTGCGAAGTTGCCGCCCCCACGCCACAGACGTTGCCCGCCCCTGGAGCCGCCTTCCACGCCGCCGTGTCTGTCTCCTGGCTCTGTCGCAGTGCGTATAACAGTTCCTGCCGATACGGTCCCCTTGGGCTTTCTGCACTGGCCGAGTTTGAGGTGGTCACCACGTCGACGCCGGGAAAATTTCCTTTGAAATCTCTCAAGAACTCGGCCATGTCGAGATCCGGAAGCCATGCGTCCACGATCACTGCTTCAGGGACGGCGGCCTCAGCCTCGGCCCAGGCCTGCGCGCCGCCTTCCGCCTCGCGCACCTTCCAGCGCAGCCCTGACAACACTTCCGCCAGGCGCTGTCGAAAACTGCGATCCGCACTGGCCACCAGCGCTGTGCGCGTGCGAGTTTTTGGAGATGGTGGAACGACTGGAACCATGTAGGGCTGCATGCTTGCTCTCCGTGTTGAATTTTGAATGCGGATTTCTTCTCCCGCCCTCCGGCGCTACAACCCTGAGACGGGCCGTAACCCCGCCTCCACCGTCCCGTCCGCAGCTGCCGCGGCCGGCAGATCGGCATCATGAGGCACCATGTAACCCCGCCCCCGCACCGTGCGGATCAAATGTCCCGGAGCCGGATCCTCCAGCTTGCGTCGCAGATAGTTCACATAGACATCCACAATGTTGGTGGTCTGCGCCGGCTCCAGGTTCCACACCGATTCCAGAAGCTCCACACGCGAAAGGCTCTGGCCGCGATTCAACATCAGGTGTTCCAGCAATGCGAATTCCTTGTTGGTAAGCGCGATTACGCGACCGCTCCGCCGTGCGGTGTGCTCCATCCGATCCAGTTCCAGGTCGCCGGCGCGAAGTTGCAGGCGCGTCTCGCGCTTGCGCCTCAGCAGGGCGCGGCAGCGCGCCCGCAGTTCATGCAGACTGAATGGCTTGGTCATCAAATCATCGGCGCCGCGATCCAGGCAGCGCACCCGCGCGTCCACCTCCTGCCGCGCCGTCAGAACCAGCACCGGCAATTCGGCATCCAGCTGCCTCACCTCTTCCAGCACCTGTTCCCCGTCCTTGACCGGCATGTTCAGGTCCAGGATCGTCAGGTCAGGCATCTCTCTGCGAAACACCTCCACCGCCGCGCCGCCATCGCACGCCAGCTGCACGCGATGTCCGTCTGCCTCCAGACCCCGGCTCAGGAACCGGCCCAGCGCCTTGTCATCTTCGGCTATGAGCAATCTCATCTCTGCATTCCTCGATCCCGCGAAGCTTCCACTTGCCGCGTCACCCGCTTGCTCTCGAGATCGGCATGGCTTAGTTCTCGCTAAGGTGCGCGCATCTCCACCTTCCCGCGGGAGCAGAAAGAACTCAAGGAGAGAATGAGAAGAATCGAGCAGGAGTGTGCAGATATGGGTGGAGATCGCGGGTGGTGTCAAAAGAGGCGGATGAATGCTGGACTGTGATGATCGGCACAGAAAAATGAAAACGCGAAATCCCGCAGAAGAGTTCCGCGCTCCAGCGCCTCTGCGCGCTGAGTGCCCCGCCCTCTACCCGGCACTGCTCCTTGTTTCTTGACCGGCCTGGCACATCATGGATCGAACAGAATCATCGCCAATTCAATTTCCCAAAAAAATCAGTGAATTAGCCCGCTGTCTATGTTACTTTTGTGTACGCGGACAGCATGCGATCTTCTACTAAAGCGTTATCGAACTTTTATCAAAATAGAAGATTCTATCTTTAGCTGATTTTTCGATCTGACTGCAACCCTCAGGTGTGCCTTGATCGATTGGAGCAAACTCCCAGATTTAGCCGCTGTCGCTTTTCTTGCCGTCGCCTTTGCTTCCGTTTCACGGCGCGGCCAGAATGTGCTGTCCAGCGTCTGGTTGCTGGGCTGGGCCATGATCATGGTCCATTTCGCAGCCTTCCTCTTCCTTGCGGCTCCGGAGTTTTGGGGCCAGTTTGCCGCTTTCCTCGGCCTTGCCTCGCTGGCCGCTGCAGGCGTCATCTTCATGTGGGCCGCCGTCCCCTACCGTCACCGCCTATCCAGCTTGTGGATGCTGATCGTGCTCCTGTCAACGAATACTCTTTATTTCGGCCTTCTTATCCTCAATCCACGTGCGTCATGGGCCCTGGTTCCCGCCGCCATCCTCTTTGGAGCGCTGCCCATCGCGATTGCCCTCATGACATTTCGCGAATTCCGCCATCCTCTGCGCTGGGTAATCGTCGTACTCTATTCTTCGCTCTCCGCCTTCCTTCTCGTTTTTCAGCATCGCCCCGGCAACGGACCCGACCTGGCGCTGAACGCAGTCTTCTTCACCGTGTTCCTCGGCTGCGCCATCCATTTCTGGTATGCCTACCGCCACGCCACGACTGGAGCTTTCATCACCATTGCAGGCTTCTTCGGATGGGCCGGCGTCTTCATCCTGGCTCCCTCGATCGCTGCCTTATTCCCCAACTTTCATCTCGAAGACGAGGTTTGGAACCTGCCCAAATACGTTGTCGCGGTAGGAATGATCCTGCTTCTCCTCGAAAAGCAAATCGAAGACAACAAGTACCTCGCCCTTCACGACGAGCTCACAGGCCTTCCTAATCGCCGTCTCTTTCAGGACCGCCTGGCCAGCGCTCTTGACCGGGCCCGCCGCTGCGGCCAACAGGTAGCCCTTATGCTCGTCGACCTCAATGAATTCAAACGGGTGAACGACACCGTCGGCCATCATGTCGGCGATCAGCTTCTCAAACAGGTCGGCACTCTCTTTACCGGCCGCATGCGCCGCTCGGATACTGTCGCCCGAACCGGCGGCGACGAGTTCTCCATCATCCTCGAGGAGCCAATGACCCGCGCTGACGCCGTTCGCGTCGGCAAGACTCTCACCAAGCTTCTTGAGAATCCGCTTGAGGTGAGCGGCCATACCCTGAAGGTCGGCGCCACGATCGGCATCGCCGTTTTCCCCGACGATGCGGCCGACGCCGAGTCCCTCTGCATCGCCGCCGATCTTCGCATGTACGCGGGAAAAACCAGACCCAGAGACGGTGTCTCCGAGAAACCTCAGCCTCAGCCCGTCTTCAGGCCCTCTCCGCATCCCATCCGGAAGGCCCGGACCAATTTGCAGACCGCAGAATAGTTTTGCCGGCGCAGATGCACCCCTCAGTTTACTTGTAGATAGAAAATGACAATACCTACGAAAAATGAAGCCCCGGATCTGTGTCCGGGGCTTCATCGTAATCAGAATCAAATCATCCCTGACCGCCGCCAGGTCGGCCGCCCGGACGACGCCGCCTCCGCCGTCTGCCGCCGCCTCCGCCGCCACCCGAAGGCCGTCCTCCGCCTCCGCCACCGAATTGCTGGCCGCTGTGTACCGGCGCACCATCCGCGCGATTGAAGTTCGGCTCGTTCTCTTCGTCGAACTCCACGCCGTTCTCGCTGTCGAAATCCTCGCCGCCCTCGATCAGAATCGTGCTCTGATTCGAGCTCGGCTGCCGCTCATCAAACTCGTGCCGCGGCCGCGGCGGAGCAGCCGGAGCTGCCTGCATATTCGCCGCCGTTCCCGTTTCGCCTTCGAATTCCGCAGGAGATGCCTGCGCCAGCTTCGCCTTCTGCTCCCTGATCAGCGCTTTGCGGCTTAGCTTGATGCGATTTCCTTCGATGGCCAGCACCTTCACCATCACCTGGTCGCCCTCGCGCAGCTCGTCCTTCACTTCCTTCACGCGATGCTCGGCAATCTCCGAGATGTGCAGCAATCCATCCGTGCCGGGGAACAGCTCCACAAACGCGCCGAACTCCGCAATCCGCACCACCTTGCCCAGGTACGTCTTGCCGATTTCAGGAACCGCCGTAAGATCGCTGATGATCGCCAGCGCCTTCTTCAATCCCTCGGCATCGCTCGAAGCCACACTCACCTTGCCGGTGTCATCCACATCGATCTTCGCGCCCGTCTGCTCCACGATGCCGCGAATCGTCGCGCCGCCCTTGCCGATCAGGTCGCGAATCTTGTCCGTCGGAATCTGCACCGTCTCAATCCGCGGCGCGTACTTTGACCGCTCCACGCGCGGACCGTCCAGCACGGCATCCATCTTGTCGAGGATGAATAGCCTTCCCTGCCGCGCTTGCTCCATGGCCTGCTTCAGAATCTCGCGCGTCAGCCCGCCGATCTTGATGTCCATCTGCAGCGCCGTAATACCCTTGCGCGTGCCGGCCACCTTGAAATCCATATCGCCGTAGTGATCTTCTGCGCCGGCAATATCCGTCAGGATGGCGTAATCGTCGCCTTCCTTCACCAGGCCCATCGCCACGCCGGCCACCGCGCCCTTCAGCGCAATCCCTGCGTCAAACAACGCCAGGCTCGCGCCGCACACCGACGCCATCGATGACGATCCGTTCGACTCCAGGATGTCGCTCACAATGCGCATCGAATAGGGCGACTCATCCACGCCGGGCAGCACCGCGCTGATCGCGCGCTCCGCCAGCGCCCCGTGTCCCACTTCACGCCGCCCCACGCCGGTCATACGCCCCGTTTCTCCAACGCTGAACGGCGGAAAGTTGTAGTGCAGCATAAAGCTTTTTCTCTGCTCGCCCTCATACGACTCCAGCCGCTGGCTGTCATCCATCGTGCCCAGTGTGGCCGTTACCAGCGCCTGCGTCTCACCGCGTGTAAACAGTGCCGATCCGTGCGTCCTCGGCAGTACGCCCGTCTCGATCGTGATCTGCCGAATCTCGTCAAACGCTCTGCGATCCGGCCTGATCCGCTCTTTCGTCACCTGCTCGCGGAATAGCCGCTCGCGCAACGTCTCGTAATAATGCCCCAGCTTCTTCTTCGCGTCGGCATCGTCGGCCGGCAGTCCGGCGGCCAGCTCTTTCTTAATCCCATCGATCAGCGCATAGCTCTCGATCTTGCTATGTGTCTTCGTGTCCAGCGCATCCTTCAGCCGGTCGCCGATCTTCGCTTTCAGCTCGCCGTAATACGCCTCGTCGAACTCCGGCGGCGTAAATGCCCGCTTCGGCTTGCCGGCCTTCGCCACCAGTTCTTCGATGGCCGCCACAATCTTCTTGATCTCTTCGTGCGCAAACTCGATGGCGCCCAGCACCACCTCTTCGCTCTCTTCCTTTGCGCCCGACTCGATCATCACGATGCCGTCTTTATGGCCCACCACCATGATGTTCACCGTGGTCTGCGCGCGCTCTGAATATGTGGGATTCACCACGAACTCGCCATTCACGCGCCCCACGCGCACCGCGCCCACCGTCGCGCCAAAAGGAATATCCGAAAGCGCTACGGCCGCGGCCGCTCCGTTGATCGCCACCACGTCGGGATCGTTCTCCTTGTCCGCCGAGAACACCAGCGCGATCACCTGCGTCTCGTTCCTGAACCCGTCGGGGAACAGCGGCCGGATTGGCCGGTCAATCTGCCTCGCCGTCAAAATCTCTTTCTCGCTCGGCCGGCCTTCGCGCTTGATAAAGCCGCCGGGAATGCGGCCGCCTGCATAGGTGTACTCGCGGTAATCCACCGTGAGCGGGAAGAAGTCGATCCCTTCCCTGGCCTCTGGTGAAGCCACTGCGGTTGCCAGCACGACGGTCTCGCCCGTCATCACTAGCGCTGCGCCAGAGGCCTGCTTCGCCATTCGGCCGGTCTCAAATACCAGCCGCTTGCCGCCGGCAAGCTCGACGGCTACTTCATGCTTCGTCGACATATTGTCCTCGTTTCATTTTTTCGCTTGGGAAACTTCTAGAAGGAGCGCCCATCAGGTCGCGAATACACCCCCGCGCATCCCGCCGCGGCCTTCGCATGCCGCCGGGCGCGCCTTGGTCCGGTATTCCGTATAGGAGTGTGACCGTGACCATTGTCCGGTCTGGGTGCTTCCGGTTCAACGTTGGCTTTCTTGATTACTTGCGGATTCCGAGCTTGCCGATCACGTCGCGATAGCGATCCGTGTCGTGCGTCTTCAGATAATCCAGCAAACGGCGGCGCTTGCTGACCAGCATCAACAATCCACGGCGGGAAGCGTGATCCTTCTTGTGGGTCTTGAAGTGCTCGGTCAGGTCGCTGATCCGCTCGCTCAGAATCGCAATCTGGACCTCCGGCGATCCGGTGTCCGTCTCGTGGGTGCGAAAGCGTTTGATCAGGTCTGTCTTCTTTTGAGTCGCCAGCACGGCGTCAGTTACTCCTCGTTTTCTCTCAGGTGCACGTTTAAGTGTCTATCAAAAGATTAACATGAACCCCTCCCGTGCGAAAGTTCCGAACTTCCTCACGCAATGCATCTCTTGTTGAGGCAACTGCTTCCCTCGCTTGCTCCTTCTTTGTTCCCCCGTCGTCTTGTGCCCTCGGTCCCTTGTTCCCTGCTTTATACTGGCCCCGCCTCTTGAATCGTCAAGGAACCTTCATGAATCGCTTCGCTCTCGCCGCTCCCATCTCGCGCCGCCGTTTCCTCGCTACCGCCGGAGCCACCGCTGCGCTCGCGTCCTCTGCCCGTCTCCGTGCGGCGCGCGTCGCTGCCAACGACCGCATCAACATCGGCATCATTGGCTGGGGCATGATCGGCCCCACCAACACCAAAGCCTTTCTCGGATACTCTGACTGTCGCGTTATCGCCGCCTGCGACATCGACAAAGTTCGCCTCCAGATGGCCCTCGACACCGTTAACGGCCAATATGGCAACAACGACTGCGCCTCCATTCACGACTATCGTGAGCTCCTCGCGCGCAACGATATCGATGCCGTCATGATCTCCATTCCCGATCACTGGCACGCCATCATCGCCACCGAAGCCGCCGCACGCAAAAAGGATATCTACGGCGAAAAACCCCTCGCCCGCACCATCCATGAACAGCAGGCCATCGTCCGCGCCGTCGAGCAGAACCACATCATCTGGCAAACAGGCTCATGGCAGCGTTCGCTCCCCACATTCCACAAAGCCGCCGAAATCGTGCGCAACGGCCTTATCGGCAACGTCACGCACGTCGAAGTCGGCCTGCCCGGCGGCCATCACGACTTTGCCCACAGCCTGCCTGCCTTTCAGCAGCGTATGGCTTCCCTTTCCAACAACAAGCCTCTCGATCCCGCCACCATCGTTCCCGGCACGCCCGCGTGGAATCTTGCCGTCACCGACCCTTCGCCCAATCTCGATTACGACACCTGGGTCGGCCCATCCAAAATGGAGCCCTATATTGACGTCCGCGTCTTTCAGAACTGGCGCTGGAACTACAACACCGGCGGCGGCCAGCTCATGGACTGGATCGGCCACCACGGCGACATTGCGCACTGGGGCCTTGGCTTCGACTCCACCGGTCCCTCTGAAGTCACCGGCTACGGCGAATTCCCGCCCGCCAACGCCATCTGGAACACCGCCACCAAATACACCATCGAGTGCATCTACCGCAAAGAAATCACCGGCTACGCCAATGATGTCCACATGACCATCGCCGGAGGCAGCCCCGCCATCGCTATGGGTTGCAAGTGGATCGGCACCGACGGCTGGGTCTGGGTCGATCGCAGCGGCTTCGACTCTTCCAATCCCGAATGGGCCAAGTGGGATTCAGTTCCAGACTCGCTGCGCAGGACTCCGCTCTACGTCTCCATTGAACATCGCCGCAACTTCCTCGACAGCGTCCGCTCGCGCAAACCCACCATCACCCCCGTTCAAACCGCGCACCACTCCACCATCCCCGGCCACCTCGGCCTCATCTCTATGCTAACCGGCCGCAAAATTCAATGGGATGTCGCGCGCGAAGAAATTCTCAACGATCCGGCAGCCGGCGCGCTCCTCACCCGCCCCTATCGTCCGCCCTACCATCTCGCCTGAATCCGAGGTTCGGAGATTTGGAAATTCTAGAGAATTGCGTCTGTCATCCTGAGCATAGCGAAGGATCCGCGGTTGCTTCTCCTTCTCTGATCTCTAATCTCTGCTCTCTTCTCAACACGAATCATTGGTCAGCAGCGGAACCCTACTCCCTATTGGCTACTCCCTGTTTCCTGTTCCTGTCCTTCCGCCCAGTAATTCGCCCGCGCTACAATCCGCGCCCCATAATCCTGCGCCGTCCGCACCTTGATCGCGTGCAATCCCGGCGACGGGTCCGAAGGGCTGAACGTAATCAAATACCGGTTTCGCGCATCCCTCCCTGCATTCACAACCCGCGCCTCAAACCGCTTGTCCGTGAGGAACGTCGCGTACTCGCCGCCGCTCTCTTTGGCAATCTCCTTCGCCATGTTTTTCTTGAACGCTTCCAGCGCCATCACCAGCACGCTCATCATACTCATCGTGCGATTCTCGCCGCTGTCCATCGCGTCGTGCGCCAGCTCCGCTGCCGCCGGCGAAAAGCTCACGCTCAACACCAGCACGTCCGACTCGCCGATCTTCTTGATCAGATCCACCGGCTTCGTGTGTTTGCTGCCATGGTCGCGCGCTTCGCTGATCAGCAGCAGCACCCGCCGGTATTGCTTCGGCTGCGTCTCCAGCAGCGTCACTCCATAATTCACCGTGTCCAGGATCGCCGCTCCGCCGTCGCCCGGCTCCAGTTGCCGCAGATCCTCACTCACCTTCTCTTCATCATGCGAATAGTCTTCAATCAGGTGCGGCACGGAATCGAATCCCACCAGTGCCACCCGGCTCCGCGCGTCGCTCAGGAAAACATCCAGCAACGGCCCCAGTTTCGACAGCTTGTCGAATTCCAGCGCGCTCATGCCGCCTTCTTCCACGGCCACCACCAGCGCCACCGGTGCCGTATCCATCTCCTCCTGCACTTTGATTTTCTGCGGCACGCCATTGTCTTCCACGACAAAATCGTCCGCCTTTAGCCCGTACAGAATGCCGCCGCCCTTCTTCTCCACCAGCGTCGGCACCAGCACTTCTGTCGTCGTCACCCGCAAACTCGGCGTCTGGACCTGCGTGCCAGGCATCGGCTTCGGCGCCTCCACCGGAGGCAACTGCTGCCCCCACCCCGTGCCGGCTCCCGGCAACACAATCTTGAAAAGGAATAAGAGAAGAATCCGATAGCGCACAATGCCCATCACTTCTTAGACTTCAACCGACTGAATGGAGCATTTCGCCGTGGCTGCCAACTTACCCTTCTCCGCAGCCGGACTGTCGCATAGCTCCTACGTCCCTATTTCTTAAGTCCCTGTTTACTGTTCCCTGTTCCCTAGTCCCTATTCCCTGTTCCTTGGTCCCTGCTTGATCCGCGCTTGTCTTTCCACTTGTCCCGTCCACGCCAGAAACCGCAGCAGCTCCCACTTCTGCTCCCACAAAAAACCCATCACGCTCTTCGCCTTCAGCGTCTCGGCCCGCTTGCCCGAAAAAGTCTCGATCCGCCAGCGCAGATACGCGCTTCGCCACGGGGCCAGCCTGTGCCCCCGCGTCGCATTCCACAAGAATCGCACCCCTTCAAACAACGCCGCTCCTTTCCTCACGAGCATATCAATTCCGCATCACCCCACAACTTCGTCAAGATCTTCCGCCGCCAACCGCTTGACCGCCTGCGGCTTCCATTTGCAGAAAATATCCTTCCTCTGGCGCACAATGACTTTTGAAGGCTCTGTAACAAGGGCAAAAAAGTAGCGCCGGTCTCCTGACCGGCTGTCGTGCGGGTTTCCAAACCCGCATAGCCGCCGGAACAGATCTTCGCCGTCCGGTCGGCGCATCGCGCTATACGGGACTGCTGCTCCTCCTGGGATCTCCAGAGATCGCAGGGCCATAATGCAGCATGAACGCCACAATATGAGATCTTGGACACAAAATGCACTAGAAACAAGGCACAACAAGCGAAGATCGCCAAAAGCCGATCGTTTAGAATCAATGGTTTACGGTCACTCTTCACCGTCTAATCCACTGATTCCGGGATATTTAGCCAAATTATATGGGGGGGGTGGGGTGGTGATTACCAAACAGTAAACAGGCTGCCGATTTGCGCCGTTCCTGATATTTCGAACCCGGGAGATTCCTGACCTTTGAACCAGGGAGCTATCAGACACCACCAAACGAATTCCGGCGAGGTCCGGAAGACCCTGCATTACTGCATTTTGCTGAACAGGCTGTTTGCCGGCGACTCCAGCTGCGCAATAACTGACTCCAGTGCCGTCTGCTGCGTCTCTGCCATCGCAAGTTGCGTCGCAACCGTGGGAATATCCGCCTGCATCAGGTTTGTCTGCGCCGCCGTCAACTGCGTCTGCTCGCTTGTCACTGCGCTCGATGCCGCGCTCAGCTGGGTCAGCGAGTTGTCGATCGTGACGCGCTGCTGCGAAACAAAACTGAGCGACGTGCTCAGAGCCTCAGTGTCGCTCACTGCCTGCGACGTGTTCACCGTTCCGCTCGCATAGTCCGCCACCAGCGCATTCAATGCGCCAAACACACTGTTCGCCCCATTGCCCAGAAAAATCTGGTCGCCGGGAAGGTTCAATTGAATCTTTTGCCCATTCGGCAACTCGAGATAGTTCACATTCTCATCGCCTGCGTAATTCGTCTCCCCTGGTGATGTCGCCGTCGAAGTTGAAAATGGCGCCACCCCGGTCTCCCCGCCCGCAAAAATGTATTGCCCCTGATAGCTGGTGTTGGCCAGCGACTGCACTTCATCCAGGATGCCCGAGAGTTGGTTCGCTATCGACTTCACGTCGCTCGCGTTCATCGTTCCATTGTTCGCGCTGGTCGCCAGCGAAATCGCCTGTGTCAATTGGCTCACCACTGCGCCCAGCGCCGAGTCTGCAACCTGCAACCGGCCCGTCACAAGGTTCGAGCTCCGCGTGAACGAGTCGTCCTGCTGAATCTGGTTCAGCAGCAGAACATTCTCGGCTGCTGCAGCCGGATCCTGGCCGATCGATGTGATCTTCATCCCGCTCGCCAGTTGCGCGCTCAACTGCTGCTGGTTGGCCTGCGTTTCATCGAGCGCCCCCACGAGGTTGGTTATGTAACTCGGATCCACCCGCATCTCAAGAGCTCCTGTCTCTCAGCCTTTTGCTTGAATACCTCGATCCTTCGCGTCGATCTCGCACAACCGAGCTAAGGGCTAAGAGCTGATAGCTACAAGCTGTTCCTACGACACTGCCGTCTCCACGCCAAGGTTCAATGCCGACGACATGATCGAGTTCAAAATCGAAAACACCTGCGAGGCTGCCTGATAACTCGTTTCGAGCAATGACATCGCCGCAGCTTCGTCATTGAGATTCACCTTCGAGAGCGCATTGTTCTGCGCCTGCAGCTGTGTCACCGAAGCATTCTGCGCCGAGTTCTCCATTTGCACCTCGGCCACCGTCGCACCCAGAGTCGAAACGAAGTTCGAGTAGGAATTGATGGGCGTTTGGCCATTCACCACCGTCTGCTTGGCCAGGTCCGCCATCGCCACTGCGTTTGAATTGTCGCCCGTTCCATTTCCCGCGCCCGCCGCCGCAATCTGGCCTGGATCGGTCATCACTACGCTCATCGCAGCCGCGCTTCCCTGTACCTGCGCAGGTTCGCCAAACAGGTTCAGCGGATTCGCCGCCGTTCCCGTCTCGCCGTTCAGATCCACGCCTGCATTGTTCTGCGCATTCACCGCCGTCGCGATTCCGTACGCCAGTTGGTCCAGTCCGCCCAGTGCGGCGGAAATATCTCCATCCCGCGCGGTCAGGTATCCCCCCAGTTGCCCGCCGCCCGACGCAAGCTGCGCCGTCACATCCGTGCCGCCCAGGAAGAACTCCGTCGTACCGTTGACCATCCCGCTCGAGAGCTGGAGGTTCTGCCCCTCCGACACCAGCAGTTGTCCCGACGTCGTCGTGATGGACACACCGTTGTTCTCGGTCGTGATCTGGTTGATCCCGACCAGTTGTGACAACTGGCTCAGATCCTGCTGCCGTTCGTCTTCCAGAGTTCCTGCATCGCTCTTGGGCGACGCTGACTGAATCTGAAGGTTCAGTTGGGCAATCGCGCTGGTCAGCGAGTTCACCTGGCTGACCACACTGCCCGCTTCCTGATCCAGCGATACGCGCTGCGCATTCAGACTGTTGGCCGCACTCGAAACATCCCCCGCCAGCGTCGCAGCCGATGAAAGTACCTGCTCACGCAGCGCATTGTTTGTCGGGTCGCCTTCCAGCGTCGCAAATGAGTTAAAGAAGCTCGTGATGTCGGTCGCTATATCCCCCGCCGCACTCGACAACCCGGCATTCGGCGTGAACAGAGCCTGCATGCCATTCAATGCCTCTAACCGCGAGCCCGATGCTGATGCCGACTGCTGCTGCTGATCCAGGCGCTCCAGCAGCACGCGATCCCGTTGCGAAGACGATCCCGTCTCAGTGACTCCGCTCCCCACCAGGATGCCGGCAACGTCAATTGGCGCATTCTGCCGCCAGTTCGGCTTCTCCTCCGTGTACCCGGCCGTGTTGGCGTTGGCCACATTGTTGGCCACCACGTTGAGTGCCGCCTGATCCGCCTCGAGCGCGCCGGTTATCAGACTCAGCGCGGCGCTAATCGTCCCCATGACCTGCCTCCGCCGCGGCAGCGCCGCGCGCCTGCGCCTCGCTGTACTCAATCCGCCCCATTCTCAGTTCGCGCAGCCGGTTCATTACATTCAGATTGGCGCGCGTTGCCTCCATGACTCGGCGAAGAGGGCCAGATCTGCCCGCGCACTCTGAGCTACGCGTCTAAGTTGGAGTCTTTGCTGTGGGCTCATCGTTCCGAGCGAACGATTCAGCGACTGGCACGACAGAGCCAATTCTTCCAACCTTTCCTTATCCAACCGGGCCAAAGCGCACGATGCCTCGGCCACCAACTTCTTCAGCTCCGGAGTAGCTTGTCCCAGGCTATGCTCCCGCATCAGGCACCTTGCCCTTCTCTGAACACCCGCCTGCAACTATTGGCCGCCCGCCAGCATGGCGTCCACCAGTCTCGCCGCTACCGCCGACGCCGGCACGCTGTAGGTTCCCGTCGCCAAAGCTTCCTGCACCGCCAACACCTTCTCTGTGCGTACCCCCCCACCCAAGACCGCCTGAGCCATTTCGCTGCCCGCACTGCTCACAGTGGCCCGGTCGGTATCGAGCGCGCCCGCGGTCGTTGCCACCGTGCCGCTCTTCGCGTGAGTCGCCGGCTGAACCGCCGCACCGACACCCAGTAGCGCCCTCAATCCATCCGGGCTGTTCCGTATGTCCATACACTTCTCTCCTTCTTCTTTCTATCGGCGATGTTTCCAATCACTTGAGTCATTTAGTTGCCCTTATTTCAGTGTTTCTGTGCAGATTTCCGCTCCCGGCCGGGCCCCTATGTTGGTCACTCCCTCCGCTGAGCGACTTCACCATCCAATCAGCAAGCCCCAATCCACCGTGTGCGCTCAATGCTTGCCCCAGGGCCTCCGACGCAAATTCGCACAATACTTCACCCTGGCCGCTCCCTGAATCCGATGCATCCTCTGCCCCTGTCAGGACATCCCGATCCGTGAATGGCCTCAGCAATTCCTTCATCATCTGCCCTTCAAACTCATGAGCCGCCCGCACCAATCGGGGCGACGGTGCTCTTCTGATCTGCCCAGGATCCAGCGACACATTCTCTCTCAATTCCCCAACATGCATTTTCAATTCTTCGTCTCCTTGGTTCGTGCTCCTAGAGCACTTCCAGGTCCGCTTCCAGTGTTCCGGCTTCTTTCATCGCCTGCAAGATTGAGATAACATCCCGCGCTCCCGCTCCGGTTCGCTGCAGTTCCCGCACCAGATCTTCAACTGTCGCGCCTTGCTTGAGATCGATCCTGTTTACCGGCTTGTCCTCGGCCTGCACAGCTGTTTGGTGCACCACTTGGGTAGTGCCGTTCGAGAAAGGGCCCGGCTGCGACACTTCCTCTGTCGCGATCACATTGACGCTCAGCCCGCCATGCAGAATCGACACCGGCTGCAGCTTGACCGTGCCTCCAATGACCACCGTCCCGGTGCGCTCATTCACGACCACCCGGGCGCGCGGATAGACATCAATGGGGACCTCCTCGATCTTTTCGAGAAGTGCCACCACATCTTCTCCGCCCGCCACAGAAATCTCCACGCGCCGGCTGTCGACGGCATGGGCGCATGACGAACCCAGCGCACGATCAATTGCCGCCGCCATCTGCCCCGCGGTGTGAAAATCCGCATCATTCAGCACCACATTCACCTTGCGCATCTGGGTCAGGTCGAATGAAACCGGCCGTTCCACCAGCGCGCCGGCGGGAATTCGCGCCGTCGTAGGGTGATTCATCTGCTTGGCATTGCCGCCTCCGGTGGCCACATACCCGCCCAACACGAGTGCCCCCTGTGCCTGGGCATAAATCTGCCCATCCGGCCCGTAGAGCGGAGTCATCAGCAGAATTCCGCCTTCAATCGACCGCGCATCTCCCGCGGACGAAACCGTGACATCCACCTTGTATCCGGGCAGGCTGAAGGGCGGCAGCGTGGCCACTACGAACACCGCTGCCATATTCTTCACCTGCATGTTGCTGGCGCTGTTCGAACCCGTTTGCGGAACGGTCACACCCATCTTTTGCAGTGCCGAGACCAGTGTTTGCGCCGGGAAAACGGTCTGCGAACTGTCACCCGTGCCGCGCAGACCCACCACCAGCCCATAGCCCACCAATTGGTTATCGCGGATGCCTTCAATCGTCGCCACGTCCTTGATCCGCGTCCGTTGTCCTGCATCCTGACTGCCGGCTCCGCCGCAGGAGACCGCGATCAGCATGGCCAACGTGATGCACCAGCGCGATATGCTGGTGCATTCGTGGTCCGCCGTGCCCCGCCTCGTCTTTTCCATCTTCCTTATTCCTTAATCTCTGTTCGTGCTTCAGAACACCAGCAGTTTTTCAAGCAACCGCACCAGAGGATTCTGCCGGTATGTTGAGTCGTTCACGATCCCTTTGCCTGCTACCTCCAACTCCAGATCGGTCATGGCAGTCGAGAGCACCTGGTTCTGGTTGCTCACATCTTCAGGCCGCACCAACCCCCGCAGCGTGATCAGTTGGGTCTGCTGCGAGAAGGTCAACTGCCGTGTCGCCTGCACCACCAGCATTCCATTCGGCAGCACGTCCACCACTTCCGCACCGAATGTCGTTGTCAGGCTTGAATCGGTCGTGCTCTGCCCTTGTGCGGTCAGCCCTGATGAAGCGCTGGTGCTGGCAAGATTCTGCAGCGCGTTCGAAGCCTTCAGTGCCCCAAACAACGATGCGACGCCGGAGTTGGCGCTGGAAGAGCGGGTGTTTTTTACCTGTCCGTCGGTCGACGCTGTCAGGCTCTCGCTCACTACGATCATCACCACGTCATGCACCCTGAAAGCCTTCACGTCCGTGCCAAGCCGCACCAGCTGGCCATCAGGGCTCCAGATGGATCCGGGTGTCCGAATCTCTGCCGCACGCTGCGCGCGCACTCGCGCGATATAGGCGCGCAGGGCTTCCTCTGGTGGCGTCGCCTTCGCGACATCCGCATCACCGGAGTGCTTCCCTTTCGCGGCGTACACCGAAGGCAGCAGCAGAACGGCAACCATCAGCACCGCTGCGGTCAACTTGACGATCGGCTCCTTCCTCATCGCTGCTCCCAATCGTCCTCTGCAAGCACAGCCAGGCCCCGGCCCTCCGCCATAACCCGCACCACCTTGCCCCCGACCTTCAAACGCGCATTCAGATTCTGGCCGACCGGCGCTGCGTTCAGCGCGACAGCCTCCAGCCGTGCATCCGCTATCGCCGTGTGCTCTTCCACAACCAGTGTGTCTCCGGCACGAATGACCGGCACGGCTCCAGTCACTGCTGAAGATCTAGTTGAGCTGCCGGCCGGCACCCCACATCTCTTCGGGGCGAGCACCAGGCGTCCCGGGCCTCCCGCATGGGAGGGATCGCGAAGCAGCAACCAGTGATCTCCCGAGTGCGGGTCGACTAGCTCCCGCAAGACATCTTGAGATTTGCCGGGCGCAGTCGCACTCGCCAGTGCCATCGAGTGACCGGAGAAGGCGCTTCCGCTGTCGGTCTGGCCCCTGGCTGGCAATGGCCATCCCGCGACAAATAGGACCAGCGCCGCCGCCAGCCATCCGCTCGCAAGCTTTCTGTGACCTGCGCTCCTCATCGCTCCCTACCCTCTCAACGCGTCATGTTGTTCACCTGCGAGTACATGTCATCGGCAGCCTTGATTACCTTCGAATTCGACTCATAGGCCCGCTGCGCCAGTACCATCTGCACAAACTCCGTCACCACGTCCACGTTTGAGTTTTCGAGATATCCTTGCTGCAACGTGCCCAAGCCCTCGGTTCCACCAGGGTTGCCCAGCACTGGATCGCCCGAACTGAGTGTCGCCTGCAACAGGTTGTTGCCCATGCTCTCCAGGCCTCCGGGATTGGGAAAAGTGGCCAGCTGAATCTGTCCCAATTGCGATGGATTCTGTTGCCCTGCCAGCGTCGCGTTCACCACCCCGTATTGCGTGATTGTTACGGCCGTGGCATTCGAGGGGATCGTGATGGTGGGAATCAAAGGATCGCCGTCGGTGGTCACGACCGTCCCCTGGTTGTTCAGGTGAAACTGGCCGGCGCGCGTGTACGCGATGGTTCCATCCGGTCGCTGCACCTGGAAGAACCCGGCTCCCTGGATGGCCGCATCCAGTGGATTGTCGGTCTCGTTCAGCGAGCCCTGGGTGTTGATCACCTCAGTGGCCGCCGACTTGGTGCCCAACCCGATCTGCAGCCCCGCCGAAACCGTGTTCTGGCTCTGCGCCGCACCAGGCGTAACCAGGTTCTGGTACACCATGTCCTGAAACTGAAGCCGCAACTGCCGAAAACCGGTCGTCGATGAGTTGGCCAGGTTGTTGGCGATCGTGTCCAGATTCATCTGTTGCGCGCTCATGCCGCTTGCCGCCGTATATAACGCCCGAATCATCGTTCTCCTCGATTCGCTCTAAACCTTGGGCAGATCTTCGGTTGCAAATTTGTTGAACTCGGTGTGAAAGACCGTCAGCGCACGCTGCATCATCTCCGCCTGCCGCTGCATTATGACCAAGTCCAGCGAACCCTGCACCACGTCCTGGTTGGCTGCTTCAATGGCGCCCTGGTGCACTGTAGCTTCTTTGGCAGCCTGCGCCATCGCGCCCTGGGGCGGCGCATAACGGTTCGCCCCCTCCGGGGTCAGGTCTGTCCCGGCGGGAAACGTGAATACTCCCACCTGCGCAATCAATCCGCCTGCCACTGAGACGGCACCGTCAGCACCCACGGAGACATCGCCCGGCGGCAGCAGGATCGGCTTACCGGCCGGCGAAAGGACCGGCTCATCCGCCCGCGTGATCATCTGTCCGTTCTGTGCGCGGTGAAAGCTGCCGTCGCGCGTGTAGCGTGGACCGGCGCTCGTCTGGATGCAGAAGAATCCCTGCCCCTCGATGGCGAGATCGAGCTGATTGCCCGTTTGTTCCAGCGCTCCCTGCGCCCGGCTCAGATGATCGCCGCCCAGCAGGCCGTAATTGTTCACAGTCCGGCCCAACTGCGAGTCCAGTGCGTCGGGGCCTAACAGCACAGAACGAAAATACTCCCTTTCCGCTCGATAGCCCGGTGTCTGAGCGTTGGCCAGGTTGCCCGCCGCCGTATCCAGCGCCTGCGTGCGCGCAATCAGACCCGTCATCGCTGCATAGTAGCCGCTGTCCATTCTGCCTGGGAAGCAATGCAGAAAACTGACCAACGGCGAGCCGCAAAAATTAGAAAAGGCTCATGACGGAGAAGATTTCGTGCACCACTCCTACTGGATCCCGTCGCACACGATGGTCACCTCAAAATAGGTGTCGTCGAAGTGGTACACATGGTGCACCTGGAACGTGGGAGCTTGCACATGCAGGTTGTAGTCATGCCCCGAGATCACGGCCGGCAACGAAAGTCCACAATTCGCCGCAAGCTCCGGGACCTTGCCCTTCCACGCTCCCGCCAGCATGTTGCAGATCTCTCCCATGGCGTCCTTTACTGTATCGTCAATTCCGCCGAATTCCGTTCCCGTCATCTGCGCTGCCATGCGCATCGCAGCCCCGGCGCCCGCTCGCAGAACGCACGCCCCGCTCAGCAATCCGCCAAATCCGACCACCGCCGTCACCGACTCCCGTTCCCCCTCAACAGGTCCCGCCTGCCGGTCGCATCTCAGTCCCAGCATCAATCGAAAAACCTCTTCGACGCTTGCATCCAAGTTTTCTGGATCAGAGACTTTCTGCACCGATTGCCGCAACGTCACTGCGATCGCCTGCATCCTTCCTCTCGCCCCACTGCCACTCGAACTACCTTCGCTTTTTTCAAAGAGTCTCTTGCGATCACGCCTCTTGCCCGTTATGCCGCGCTGACCAACGGCAGCACTCTTTCCTTCACTTGTTCTGCTGTAAATGGCTTCCGGATGTATCCCTTCGCTCCGGCCAGAATGGCCTGCTTCACATGCTCTTCATTCGATTCCGTGGTGATCATCACCACCGGAACGCCAGGAGCCAGATTCTGCAGTCGAATCTGACGCAAAAACTCCAGCCCGTCCATGGCCGGCATATTGATATCGGAAAGGATGAGGTCCACCGGTCTGGTCCTGAGTACATCCAGTCCCTCAATTCCCGTTCCCGCCTCGTGCACAATTGCGAGCCCCAGGCCGGCCTGGCGCAGCGCGCGCTCGACGATCTTGCGCATTACCGAGGAATCGTCCACGATCAGGGTTCGAAGTTCGCTCATCCCAGCCCCTCCCGGTTCCTATCGGCACTTTTATTTCAACCATGAGAAGCGGCATGCCCGCCGGTCAGTGCGCTCCCAGCCACCCGATGACATCGCGAATCGTCGCGCTCTCCGGCACGGGCCCGCTCTGCGGGCGCAACCACATCCGCAGCCACATGCACTCGTGAACCCGAACCAGCCTCGCCCCGACCGGCCGCGCCCGCTCTACGGCCCGGGCCAACGCTGCCGACAGGGCAGCTTGCGTGCCTGCCTCAATCAGCTCAGACGGAGGGTACTGTGCCTCCAACATGCGGTGGTGCGCGGTACGAAAACAGGATTCTTCCAGCAAGCCGCACTCCACGCGCAATCCCGTGATACGTTCAACCGCCAGAGCCAGCGTGGCATCGAGGCAACTTTCAAAGCCCAGGTAAAGAATTCTTTCTGATGCCACTCGTAAAGGCAGTGCGCCAAACGCATCGACAAAAAGTCGCGGCGTGAGCGCAGCGAGTCCCTCGGGATTATGTGATTCGAGATCCAGCACGGGGCAACCCCACTGCAATCCCAAGGCCCGTGTAATCAACTGCGGGTGGACCTTGCCCTGGCGCACAAGCCACCCACCCAGCTTGCCCGCCCCCGCCGCTCTCTGCGCGGTCAGCGCGGCGCGCAGCGTCTCCTGTGTGATCCAGCCTTGTTCCAGCATGGCGAGTCCCAGCGGAATGCGATGCCGGTAGCTCTGCCGCTCGTTTTTCCATCCATCCATCTCCCGCGCCAGTGCTGCGTCCACCTGCACAGCGGTGCACGCTTCCGAACAGCACCACCCGCCCTCGAAGATCGGGGTCTCGCGGTTACGCCACAGGTGCAGCCAGCCCGATCGACAGTGCGGATTGGCGCAGACAGCGAATATGCCGGCCTGCTTTCCTGAGACAGATAGTCCTGGCCAACCCCCCTCCGTGATCCTCTCTTTGACGAGCTGCGCTGGCCGATCAGCCCTCTCATTCTCCGGCTGTCGCGACAACCTTGCTGGGCGGCTCAAAAGAGGCATCGAATCGTCTCCAGCCGCTTCTTCGGCGCCGCCACTTCGGTTACTTTTAAACTGAAATTCCCATTCACGAGCACTACTTCGCCCCGCGCCACGATTTTGTCGCCCACAATCAGGTCGACGGGATCAGCCACATGCCGGTCCAGTTCGACCACGTCTCCCGGTCCCAGATCGAGAATCTCTGCCAGCGACATCTCGCGCGAGCCGAAGCGCAACGTGGCCTCCAGTTCCACGTCGAGCAGCAGTTCGAGCCCCGCATCGATCGCAGGAGCGCGCTCACTGTGTCCCGCGGGTGGTTCCTGCATTTCAGCTTTGCCTGCCGCGGTCTCTTGCATCGCATTCGATTGCGCATCGATCAAATGCACGCCGTCGCTCACTTGAATGCTCCACGCCCGTTCCCCGCTGCGCAGCTCAAACACCTCTTTTGCCTCGGCATCCGCAGCCGCTTCTTCGAACTTCACGACATGGCACTTTATGCCCGTCCTGGCCAGTAACTCCCCACACGCGGCGTTTGCTGTTTCCTTCAGCAACTCGCCCCATCCCGCCCTCTGGTCCATGCCTTCGCCCAGCAGGGCCGCGTCCAGCAATGCCCCATCCAGTAACACAGTGAAGCGCCCATTGGCGTCTCCGTCCAATGTGGCGATCCAGCCGAAGGAGTGTTCGTCCATTGGTTTTGCCCACGATTCCTTCAGCTCTGGTTCGCCGGCGACCGCCCCTGCAAACAGCGCTGCGGCTGCATTTGTCCAGTAATCAAGGTAGGACTTCATCCCTTTCCCTCTCCCACCGCACTCGCAATCCGCGCCACGCGGCGTGCGCCATGTCGCATGGCCTGCGCAACTGCCAGCACTTCGCCCGCAACGTTCCAGTCCGGGATCGTGCTGGCTCCCACGTTCAGTCGCAGCACATCTCCGGGCTGCAGGCATTGCAGATCGCGGGCGGGGAGTCGCACTTTGGGCAACTGCAGTGTGCAGCCGAGCTGAATGCGACGAGCCAGGCTGCGCATCCGCGCGCGTGTCTCCGCAGCATGACGGCGCCGGCGGCCCCGGTCCGTCGTCAATCCGCGCAGGATTGTGTTGGAGACAACCGCAGGAAATGCCAGGTTGAGCAGTCCGGAGCTGTGCAGCGCCCGAATCTCGAAACTCAGGCATAGCGTCTTCTCGGTGACCGCGATGATGCGCGCTGCCTGCGTTAACATCTGGCGCCGCTCGAACTGGAAGCTCAATCCCACCGGCTGCCAGGCAGCCGTCAGTTCACGGCAGACAATCTCCACCACGCTGCCCAGGATGGATTCCTCAATGTCCGTGAGTTCCTTCGGCGGACCATCCTTGCCTTCGCCCCCCAGCAGTAAGTCAATCATGGGTGGCGCCAGCCCGAGATCCAGTTGTAAAACCGAAAGAGCGCCCAGCGGCTCCAGCCGCACCGACGCTACGTAGCTGATCTCCGGAATCCTTAGGAGAAACTCGTTGAACTGAATCTGCTCGGCAGAAACTAGATTGACTTGAAATCGCGCGCGTAACCATGCCGAAAGGTTGTGCGTCAGGTTGCGCGCAAACAGGTCGTTAAGCATGCTGATGGCACGCAGTTGCTCGTTGGAGATCTGTCCCGCGGAGGAAAAGTTGTAGGGAACGACCCTGGCGCGCACCTCCGGCCGCAAGGATTCGTGCGTCTCACTGCGCGCGGCCTCAAATAATGCGTCGATCTCATCCTGCTTGAGAGTCTTTTCCGGCAAGGATCACTACCTCCGTGTCATTCCGTCAGCAGGCCAGGTGTTTCGCCCGTCCGCAGCCAGGTCGCGCAACGCTGAGCGCAGATGTAAAACTGCCGAGGCATGCACCTGCGAGATCCGCGATTCCACCACTCCCAGCGCCAGCCCGATCTCGCGCATGGTCATCTCCTCGTAGTAGTAAAGCGTCATCACCAATCGCTCGCGGTCCGGCAGGTTGGCGATTGCCCCTGTCAGACGATCCTCCAGTTCGCCGCGCAGGCAGCGGAACAATGGATCATCTTCCGGCCGGCCCGGTACATAAGCCAGTTCTTCCTCGCCCGAATCTTCATTGCGCTCGATGTGCAGCGTTCCAATCTCCAGACCCTTCAGGTCACCCAGCAACTGCTGATACTCATCGAGCCCCAGTTCCATCTCGGCGGCGATCTCGGCCTCGCCGGGCGCCCGACCCAGCCGCGCCGTCAGCGTGCGAATCGCTTCTTCCACGGCGCGGCCTTTCCGCCGCAGCTCGCGCGGACTCCAGTCAAGAGTGCGCAAACTGTCCAAGATCGCTCCGCGGATGCGGAACTGCGCGTAACTGCGAAATTGCACCTTCTTTGTGGGGTCGAATTTCGCAAATGCATCCATGAGCCCCACCACGCCGGCCGATACCAAATCCTCGACGTCCACATGCTGGGGCAGCCTTTCATGGATGCGGCGGGCCAGAAAGCGCACAATCGGCAGATGCTCCAGCAATACGCGCTCCTGTTCGCTGGTCAGCCCCGGTTGATCCGGTGTGGGAGGCGGGTAGTCCCTCCCACCCGCGATTGCCCTGCTCGTCCCCTTCGGATCTCTCGATGCGGTCGCCATCTCCAGTCCCATCGCCCCTCACCCCACTCAGCTTCATCCAATCAACGCACCGTTGCCGCCGGACGCAGCCGCACCTCTGGCGGAATTTCACCCACGGCCAATACCGCCAGCCGCGGCAGCATCGGCTCCAACCAGCGTTTGACCCAGTAGCGCGCCGGACTCGGGCACAAAAGCACCGCCGCTGCCGAAGACGAGGTCGATGCGATGAGAGTTTTCACAGAGTCGGCCAGCCGCCGCACCACAGGCGTGCTCGCTGCTGCGCCTGCCGTCAGCAATCGCTGACCCGGCTCAGGCGCCAGCGCCGCCAGGATCTCTTCTTCGAGTGCCGGATCGAGCAGCAGCACTGGCAGCTGTCCATCCCCATCCAGAAGCGGCTGCACCAGCCTGCGCCCCAGGGCTTGCCGTGCTGCTTCGGTCAGCGCAATCAGGCTCTTATTGATTGGAGCGGCCTCGAGCAGTGCCTCCAGAATGGCGCCGAGATCGCGGATTGAAACGCGTTCGTGCAGCAACTGTTCCAGCACTCGCGCTACCTCGCCCAAAGTGAGCAGCTTCGGTACCAGTTCTTCCATCAGTTTGGGATGGCTCTCATTGAGCGCATCAAGGAGTCGCTTGATCTCCGCTCGTCCCAGCAGTTCTCCCGCATGCTGCCGGATGAGTTCGCCAAGGTGCGTGGTGATGACGGTTGTCGAGTCCACCACCGAATAACCCGCCGCAATCGCCTGCTCCTCCAGCGCCGGTGCGATCCAGATAGCTGGAACTCCAAATGCCGGTTCCCGCGTCTCTCTTCCTGCCAGGGGCCGCCTGCCCGGGTCTCCGGATACGGCCAGCAACTGCGCGCCTTCCGTCTGCCATCGGCCGATCTCGATACCCCGCAGCGAGAAAACGTACTCGCGCGGTTTCAGGCGCAGGTTGTCTGAGATGTGCACCGGTGGCACCAGGAACCCCATCTCACCCGAAACGTGCCTGCGCAGGGTCCGCACGCGATTCAGCAATTGGCCGCCTTGCTTTTCGTCCACCAGCGGTATCAGCTGAAATCCGATCTCGAGCGTCAGATCTTCCAGGCGCAGGAACTGCGCAAGTTCGGATCCCTGCGCTCTTTCCGATTTCTTCTTCTCGTCTACCGTAAGCTCGGCTGCTGCTGCCGGCGCTTGACTCGCCAGGCGTCTCCCGCCTGCGAACAGCCCCGCCGCAACCAACAGGAACGCCAGCTTGGGAAGACCGGGAATCAGGCACATGCCCGCCGATACCGCAGCCGCCATATGGAGCGTGGCCGGCCTTGCCAGAAGCTGCTGTCTGATCTCACCGCTCAGCATCCCTGCCGAATTCGCGCGAGTTAATGTAATTCCGCCTGCTACTGAAACCAGCAACGAAGGAATAATTGTCACCAGGCCGTCGCCCACTGTCAGCACCGTGTAGGTTCGTGCGGCATCGGCCAGCGCCACGCCCTGCTGAAGCGTTCCGATCAGCAGCCCGGCAATAATATTGATGGCGGTGATCAGAATGGTGGCCAACGCGTCGCGCTGATTGAAGCGCGCCGCTCCGTCCATGGCTCCATAAAACTCCGCCTCTCGCGCAATCGCCTGCCGCCGGCGCCGCGCCTCCGCCTCGTCGATCGACCCGGCGTTCATGTCAGCATCGATGGCCATCTGCTTTCCTGGTAACGCATCCAAAGTGAACCGGGCTGTCACCTCCGCAGTCCGCACCGCGCCGTGCGAGACCACGAGAAACTGGATCGCAACCAGCGCCAGGAACAACACAAATCCCACCACGTAATTGCCGCCCACCACAAACTGTCCGAACGCCTCGATCACTTTTCCCGCCGCGCCCGTTCCTTCCTGGCCGTGCAACAGAATGCGCCGGCTGGAGGCGATGTTTAGCGAGAGCCGGAATAGAGTAAGCAAAAGCAGCAGGGTGGGAAAGACAGACAGCTCGATGGCGCGGCGAATCTGTACCGCCGAAAGGAACACGATCACCGAAGCGGCCATGGAGAACGCCAGCAGCAGATCCAGCACCACCGCCGGCACAGGCACCAGCATCACGAAGATCACGCTGATCGCGGCCAGCGGCAGAGCGTAATCACGAGCGTGTGGCCAGATCGCCGATTTCGCGGGCAGTGTGCTCCCCGGCAAAGATGCTGTGCTCATCGATGAATTCCTCCACAATATGCCGGCCTGAAACGCCTCATCGCGTCATCCCTCCCAGACCAGGCGCCGCCGCTCGCCGCCGCTCCCTCACTTCGGCCTCCACGCGCTGACGATAGAGATAGGCAAGAATCGCAGCCACAGCCGCATAAAGCTCCACGGGAATCGCCTGGCCGACTTCCACGGTGCGATACAACGATCGCGCCAGCGGCGGATTCTCCACGATCGGGACACCTGCCCAGCGCGCCTCAGATTTGATCTCTTCGGCCAGCAGGTTGCGGCCCTTGGCCATCACCTTCGGCGCTTCCATGGTCACGAAGTCGAAGTTCAATGCCACGGCGTAGTGCGTGGGATTGGTGAGCACCACCGCGGCCTTGGCCACATTCGCCTTTACGCGGCGGCGCCGCATCTGGCGCTGCAGACCGCGAATGCGGCTGCGAATCTGGGGACTGCCCTCGGTCTCTTTGTATTCATCGCGCAGATCCTGGCGGCTCATCTTCAACCGCGATTCCCGGCTTTGCCACTCGACGAGGTAGTCGATCGCCGACCACCCAAACAGCAGCCATGCCGCAGCCAGCAATAACCCGTAGACATCTCTGCCCAGCAGTTCCAGACGCGCTGTTGAGAACGGCGGAATCGTCAGTTGCCGCCCGATGCTCTGCACGACGAAAACGGCCAGAAAGCTGGCCGGGATGATCGATTTGCCGAGCCGGGCGGCGGCGCGCAGCGAAAAGAGATTCTTCAGATTGGTCAGTGGGTTGATGCGATCCAGCTTGAATCCGATCGCGTCCACATGCACATTCCACCCTCCCCCTTGCGCAATTCCCGATCCAAGTGAAGCGGCCGTCACGATTGCCATCACGATTGCAGGAGCCGCCAGCACCGCCAGCGTCAGACGCCGCATCGCCGCCAGCGTGGGCGCGATCGCCTCAGGTTCCCAGCGGGCCGCGAAGCCCAACGACAGGAACTCTGCGAATGCTCCTCTCCAGACCTCCATGGCGCGCCCACCCAGCACGCCCAGCGCCAACACTCCGGCCAGAGTCCCCGCCGCCGCAGTCAGTTCGCGGCTATACAGAATGTCGCCTTCCTTGCGCGCCTTCTCGCGGCGGTGCTGCGTGGCCTGTTCGGTGCGCTCTCCAGGCATGGCCTACCCTCCCAGTCCCGGAGCGGAGCCCGGCGCAGCGATCAACTTCTCCGCCATGTCCAGCAGGGCGGCAAAGCGCGCCTCAGCGAAGCGCGGCCATAGTGCGAACGAACCGGTTAGGATGACGAAACCCGTCATCGTCTTCAACGGCACCGTCAGCGACATCACAGGCAACTGCGGGCTCAGTTTGCCCAGCAGCGCGACAGCGATCTCTACCAGCAGCGTGCCGGCCAGCACCGGCGCCGCCAGCTCCAGGGCGGCTAAAAATACGCCGCCTGCTGCGCGCGCAATCGTCAATGCTGCGGGCTGTGCGAAGACGTAGGCTCCGAGCGGAACAACGCGAAAGCTGCGCATCAGCGATGCCAGCAGAATTCGATCCAGACCCCCCGCGATCATCACCAGCGCGCCGATCAGTTGAAACAACTCGCCCAGCAGCGGGGTCTGCACGGCAGAGTTGGGGTCCAGCAGATTCACCAGCGAAAAGCTGAATTGCATCCCAGCAATCTGTCCGGCAAACAACAGCATCTCGTTCACCAGTGCCAGCGATAGTCCATACACCAGCCCCACCGCCAACTCGCCCAGAATTGCCGGCAAGCTCACCTCGGCCTGCGCCTTCGGCAAGGCCGCCACCAGCGGCGCCAGCAGAAACGCCACCGCCGCCACAAACACAGCCTTAGCCCGGACCGGCAATGACGTCGTCGAGAAGAACGGTGCAAAAGCTACAACCCCGCTCACCCGCACGAGGGTCAGCGTCATTGCGCTCAGAAATGTCGTCCAATCCGCCATCTTCAAGCTCTCGGCTTTCAGCTATCGGCTGTCAGCGCAATGGATCCGCTCTCCTCCCCGGCTCTCTTCCTTCTCACCAGAACAGGTGAAAGCTGACGGCTGACAGCCGCTTTATTCACCCCAAATACCGGTGAAAATCCCCAAGCAGCACGCGCGTGTACGTCACCATCCGCTCCAGAAACCAAGGCATGCCCGCCAAAAGAATCAGCGCGATCATCACCAGCCGCGGCACTGTAGTCAGCGATTGTTCCTGAAGGCTGGTCAGCGTTTGCACCAGGCCGAGCACGAAGCCCAGAGCTACCGCGGCAATCAACAGCGGAGCCGAAAGGATCATGGCTTCCTTCATCAACTGGCGCATCAGTTCCGCAACCAGGTCTGGTGTCATTGGCGTCCTCTCAAAAACTCCTCAACAGCGACCGTGCCAGAAGGTTCCAGCCATCCACCATGACAAAGAGCAGGATCTTTAGCGGCGTAGAAACCACAACCGGGGGCAGCTGGAACATGCCGATCGACGTCGTAATCGCCGCAGTCACGATGTCGACCAGCAGAAACGGCAGAAACAGCACAGCGCCGATGGCAAAGCCGGCCTTCAGTTCCGACAACATGTAAGCCGGAACCACCACCCGCATCGGCAGATCATCCGGCGCATTGGGCCGTGGAATCTGGCCCGCAGCCGTGAACAGCTCCAGGTCCTTCTCGCGCGCATAGTGAAGCAGAAAATGCTTCACCGGCTGCGCGCCCCGGTCCAGCGCTTCCATTCCGGTAATCTGCCCCGCGCGAAACGGCTCCACCGCCTGCTGATCCACCTGGCTGAGGACCGGTGTCATCAGGAACCACGCCATCATCAGGGCCAGACCCATGAGCGTGGGATTGGAAGGCGCCGTCTGGGTTCCCAGTGCCTGTCGCAGAAAATGAAACACCACCAGCAATCGCACCAGCGGTGTCATCGCCATCAGGATCGCGGGCAGCACCGTGATCAGCGTCAGCACCAGCAGAATCGTCCACGGCGTGGCATCTGAGGGATGAAGCTTCGCGTTCAGATCCGGCAAGAGCGGCACGCTTCCCGTCGCCATCGCGGCCATGTTCGCCAGCCACGCAGTCATTCGGTCACCTTCGCCGCCCCGCGCGTTTTGCCGGACCTCGCTACGCGAGAACTGCGATCGCAGCATGCCGCTTCATCGAGAGGAAAGAATGCCGGCCCTCCGTCGGCCGAAGTTGCTACCAGGATGCGACGTCCTTCGGCTTCGACCAGTGCGATTGACTGGCGGGGAGCCAGCGTAATGCGATCAAGCAGTGCCAGCCGTGGCTGTGCGATCTTTCTGCCGCGCCAACGCTTCATCAACCACCCGGCTACACCACCCCCATCGCCCGCCATCATCCCGCTCCTTCTCACTCCCTTGTCCCCTTGTTCCCTGTCTTCTTCACGCCAGCCGCGTCACTCGAACCGCCAACCGCAAATCCACTACCTCAAACTCTGCCCACGCCAGTTGCACGGCGCCCGCCGCCAGCGGAACATCGCTGTCGTGTCCCCACCGGGACTCAATGAGATGTTCGGGAGACAACGCCAACAGATCACGCACGCGAAATTCCCCAACCGGAACTGCCACATCCAGTTCCACTGGCAGCCGCAACACCGGTTCGGGGAATTCATTCTGCTGGCTTGCGCCCTGCAGCGGCACCATCGGGACGAGCGCCTGCGTCTTCGCGGCCGCAGTTCCACCGGCTGCCTGAGCGGGCTCCAGCGCCGGCTGTGCTTTCGCGCCCGCCGGCGACGCCGCGCCAACCGCTGCCGGACCCGTCGCTATCGACTGTGCTGTGGCCATCTGCCCACCAGACTCTGCAGAACAATGACCGGAGAAAAGACAAGTTGATTGGAATGGCTTAAGAATTGCGGCGCGAGTCTGCTGCTCGCACGCCGAGCTACCACACTCACCCCTGCGCAACCGGCTTCTTCGCTGCTACACTTGAGGAGTGGCATCACTGCGCCGTGCGCGCATCAACGATGCGGCTCAGCGCCTTTTTGAGGTCCATTACAATGCCTGAACCGACAGAAAACAAAAGTTTCAGCGGAACCAGCCTGCGACTCAAGGTTGGCTTGGCCGAAATGCTCAAGGGCGGCGTCATCATGGACGTCATGAGCGTTGAGCAGGCCCGCATTGCCGAAGAGGCGGGCGCAGCTTCTGTGATGGCGCTGGAACGGGTGCCGGCCATGATCCGCGCCGAGGGCGGTGTGGCCCGCATGGCTAAGCCCGGCCTCATCAAGCAGATTCTCCAGGCGGTGTCGGTTCCCGTCATGGCCAAGGCGCGCATCGGCCACACCGCCGAGGCGCAAATCCTGCAGGAGCTCGGCGTCGACTACATTGACGAGAGCGAAGTCCTTACGCCCGCCGACGAGGCCCACCACATCGACAAGCATGCCTTCACCACGCCGTTCGTCTGCGGAGCGCGTAACCTGGGCGAGGCCTTACGGCGCATTGCCGAAGGCGCGGCCATGATCCGCACTAAGGGCGAGGCAGGCACCGGCGACGTGGTGCACGCCGTACAGCACATGCGGCAGATCACGCGCGAGATGCGCGTGCTCACAATTCTCACCGAACAAGAGCTTTATGCGGCCGCCAAGGATCTGCAGGCTCCCTATGAACTCGTCCACATGGTCGCCCAGAGCGGCAAGCTTCCCGTGCCTAACTTCTCCGCAGGCGGCATCGCCACGCCGGCCGACGCCGCGCTCATGATGCAGCTCGGCGCCGAAGCCATCTTTGTCGGTTCCGGCATCTTTATGAAGGAACGCGCCACCCCGCTTGACGTGGAGAACGATCCCAGGGAACGCGAAGAGGCCGTTTCCCGCGCCAAGGCGATCGTGATGGCAACAACGCATTACAACGATCCAAAGGTCCTGGCCGAAGTGAGCGAACAGGTGACCGGAACAATGAAGGGACTGGCCGCCGCCTCCATTGAAGAGTCACAGCTTCTGCAAACTCGCGGCTGGTAAGGCTCACAGCGGCACTGTTTTGGGTTCTGCGCAGCACTTTTCCCCGGCCGATGCGCCGCGTGTCTCCGCAGCAACGATGCACGCGAAGCAATCGGCAAGCATTTGAAACACTCGCAGCACCGATGCCTTGAGGCGATCAAATTTTATTTCGTCGCGTCGCATGGCCGCGTTCCAGCTTCCATGCGTCCAATGTTGATGTGAGAGTGACCTCTTCCTCGCGGAGGCTCCGATGCCGTCGATCTTCACACCCGTCCCGCCAGAGATAGAACGGAAGGCGCCCGGCACCGGCGGCAAGCCTCCCGTCGACCGGCGTCCTACCGGTGGCGGCGGTGGAGGTGGAGACGACGATTGGAGGAGTCCGCGGCGCGGCCCTCGTGAAGCTCTCCATCGCACGCGCGCTTTCGTGTTCTGCGCGCTTGCCGGCGACATGATGTTCTTTGTTGCGCTCGTCATCTTGTTTTATGCGCGCCAGGCGGGCACGCGGATGGATCCACAATCCTTCCGCCAGATCGGCGACTGGCACCCAATTCCGCTGCCGCCCATTCTGTTTCTCAACACAGCCGTTCTCTTGCTCAGCAGCCTCTCGATGGAGCGGGCGCGCCAGCATATCTTCCGCGAGTTTGACGTCCTGGAAGAGTGGCTGGGGCTGGGTCGCCCAGCCCTGCGCCGCACGCTCCCATGGCTTGCCGCTACGTTCGTTCTTGGACTGCTATTTCTGGGTGGCCAGGTCATGGCGTGGAAACAACTCACCGCGCAAGGCTTTGCCTTTAATCGCTGGTCAACTCCCGCCAGTTATTTCTTCTATGTCATCACCGGTCTGCACGCCGCCCACCTCGCCCTGGGCATCCTCGCTCTGCTTTTCTGCCTCTGCGCCTTGGCCGTGCTCAAGCGCGTTGAATCGCGCCAGATCGCTGTGGACTCTACCGCGTGGTTCTGGCACACCATGGGCTTCGCGTGGCTGGTGTTGTTTGGAGTTCTTGTCCTCGGGCAGTAAGACGATCTTTCGCCGTGGGCTTCGCGCACGTCGTAAACGAACCTGCCCATAGATATGTGAGCTACGGCCTCAAGATTAGAACTACGATGAGCGGGCGCAGCTGTTTACCATTCCGCAAACCCCCGCCCCTCCCCATATGAATTTCCTAAATATTTCATTGCAAAACGGATACGCAGATCAAATGCCTCTAAATTATTCATTCTAAAGAACCGCATCTTCAAATATTTCATTGCGTTACACTTAGAGCAGTTTCAGAGGTACTGTGTCCGGTCATGGCCATTGCCAGGGTCGTCGCTCCCTGTTGGTCGTGCCGACTTGAGCGCCTTGAATGCGGATACACCATCTCTGAAACTGCTGTAGTTCCCGCGACAGCGACTTCTGCACAGTTGTTTCGACAATCATTGACTCGGCTGCTCCGTCCACTGATGTGCAAGCTGTCGTCGCCTGATCAAGTCAGACGCATGTCGGCCGCCTGTCGGCGATCGCTACTGCCAAGGGATATTGTGCTCCTGATCCACGCAATAATCGGCAAATTCACGTAAAGCAATTGCTTATGGTTTTCAATGGGATGCGGGAAAAATTGAAAGCAACGTCTTGACGACACGGTGGTTTCAGAGATGCGGCGTGCGCCTCTGGGCTGCGAATGACCCATCGGGCAATCGGATCGTGCTGCTCAAATTCGTCAGTCGCGCCGCGCGGCAATCAGGGTCACGAGTCCGCCAATCACGATGCCTGCCGCAAGCAGGATGCCCGCGGCCTGAAACGGATTCCGCTTGATGGCGTAGCGCGCATCGTGAAGCACGTCCTCTGCGGCGTCCCGTCCCTGCTTCACGGCGCGCAGCGCGGACTGCACGCCGTCGTCGACTGCATCGGTCACGATGGTCTTGATGCGCGAGACCTCGCGGAGAACGTCATCTACTGTTGCAGTTTTCTCGAGCACGTCGTATGCCATCGCCTGTCCCTCCTGGTTCATCCTTTGCCGCATCTGCATACAGCCGCACCGCGGCGGCTTTGTAGTATGTGTGATGTATCTCCGGGTGTTCCTGTTGCACGCCGGCGAAGAACCCGCCACTAACCGGCCACGGCCCGAGGGGCGGCCGTCGGATGTCATCGGCATGACGGATCGAACAGAGCAGTTACGCGCAGCCGCTCGCAACCGAGTCGCAAAGTTGCGGTCGAAGCTGAAAGCAATGAGGCGTATCGTCTGCGATAGCTGCTAGAAACGGCGGTGCGATTTCCAAATCGCCGCTGCCAATGCGCCGGCGCTCCCCACCAGCCCCAACACAATGGTCGGGTCCTCAGGCGAATCGGTGCATCCGGTCTGCGCGCATAGCGGAAGAGCGACGGCAAGCATAATTGCGACGCCCACAGCGGTACAAATCTTCTTCAGGCTCATCTCTCTCTCCAAAGGGGAATTCAGATTCCTCATCATCTGAGGTCGCTCGGCCCATCTCCCAATTTCCTTTGGTTCCTTGTTCCCTCTCCTTTACGGCTTGTTCACTGCATGTGCGCCATAGGGGCTCAGCAGATTGGCAACCATGGGCGTCACCACCGGCGTCGCCACGCCCACGAATTCTGTGATCGTGCTGTTTCCCGAATTCGTCAGCCAGATGTTTCCTGAGCCATCAATCGCCGGATAGACCGAGGCGCTCGTCTGGTTGCTCTGGTAACCGCTGGAACCGGTGATTGGGATGCCGGAAGGGCTGAACTCGCTGAGTGTGTCCGGGTTTTCGCTTTCGACCCAGATATTGCCGGCTCCGTCAACGGAGATACCCCAGGTAAAGTTCAAGCCTATACCTCCACCGGTATAGCCTCCGGAGCCGGAGAGTGGCGAGCCAGAAGAGTTGAACGCGCTGATCGACTGAGCGGAGTTGGTTGCCCATACATCGCCCGAGTAATCGACAGCAACCCAGCCGGGAAAGACGAGTCCTCCGCCGGTATAGCCATTGGCGCCCGAAATTGCTCCGCCACTGCCATCGAATTCACTCAAGCTGTTCGCGTTGGCGTTGGCGAACCAGACATTCCCTGAGGCATCGACGGCAACCCCAAGTGGAAACGCCAGGCCTCCACCGCTGTACGGGGATCCCGCCGCCCACGTGCCGCTCGAACCGGACGGCAGGAATTCGCTCATGGTGTTCGCATTATCATTCGCAATCCAAATGTGGCCTGACGCGTCAATCGCGATGCCGAAGGGAGCGCTCACGCCGCCGCCGCTCACGGGAGACGCAGCAAAGGCGGTGCCAGTCGCATCGAACACGCTGACGCTGTTGTTATTCTTGTTCGTCACCCAAACGTCGCCGAACTTGTCGATGGCAATGCCGCGCGGCCGGCTGAGCCCGCCGCTGGTAATGCCGGACGCGAAGAGCGGATTTCCTGTGGGACCGAACGCGCTAATGCTGTTTCCTGTCAGATTCGTCACCCACACCCTGCCGGTGCCGTCGACTGCTGCAACGTACGGGGCCTTGAGCCCGCCGCCGCTGAATGTTACGGCGATTGTGAAGTCGTTGGGCGCGGCACTCAACGCCGGCTGAAACGGCGTGCCTGCTCCTGTTTGCAGGGCAAACAGGCTGGTGATGTTTACGCCCGGGTTGTGCGCAATGTTGATGGCTGCCGTAGCAACATCTGTCGGCGTCGTGCTGCCGTTCATTGCGTTCCCGAAAAGTGTTGTGCACTGAGCCGACGACGGACCCGTGGAGTCGACGCACGCCGCAAGAATGTTAGCCAGCGTATTGATTTCCGACTGCGGCACGATTCCGTTGCCGCCATTGGCTGCAGGTGTTGCGGCCAGAGCAAGGCCTGTGCTCAGCGTCTCCAGGTTCGTCGCGGTCGCAAAAGCATTTGTGATCCCGGTCTGCGCCAGTTCGTTGCCCGGGCTTGAAACATGCAGGGGATCTACGGCGTATCCAGCGATCGAATAGGCCGTCGCAATCGTCGATACCTCGTTGATGATGATGTAAAGAGAGGGAGAGAGCGTTCCATTGGCGGGGCACGTTCCCAGTGCGGCCAGCAGGCCGATGGCCGAGTTCGGACCTGACCCGGGATTGCCGCCTGACGCATAAAGATAAATCTGCGACGTCGTGCTGGGGCACGTGTAATCGCCAGTGATCGAGAAGGCGCCCTTCGCATCTGTCGTGACGTAGTAGTTGCCGTGGCCGTCGAGCCCCCCTGCGGGGTTCTGGTTGAGCACGCTGGAGTTCAGCAGCGAGATGGCGGCGTTGCCATAGCCAGTGTTGTTCGCCGCATACAAATACACGCTGGCGCCCGAGATGGGAGTCTGTCCACCATGGACCCTGCCCTGCAGGGCGGCGCCTGCAACAGGCGAATTTGTCCTTGATGTCGTTGAAACCGGCGCGCTCGTGCAGCCGGAAAGAATGAGAGCGGCGGCACACAAAACTGCCGCAAGACCCCAAGAGACTTTCACAGCGGAAACTCCTTTGCTTCAGTCGTTCCGATTCGGGGGCCCTATTTGATTGTTGAATGAGTACCGAGCCGGTATAGCACACCCGATCCGTGCAAATCAATCAGCAAACTCGGTTAAGTGCGGCTTGCTCGCACGCCGGCTCTTGAACTCGTCGTGATGCGCGTCTAAGCGTGAGCTGGGATTTATTTCAGAGTGGGGTTCTAGCGCGGTGCAATCGGGGATGACGACTCGGCCTCAGATTTCAACGACGCCGCCATATTGGCAGTCGCCGCACTCGGCAAATACATGCGCTGATGAACTCGATGCAGAAGATCGGCATAGCCAGGATCGGCCTTGAGCCCAGCTGCGCAGGGACATACAGCGAGCGTCATCAACGCGAAGTCGTTCCTGCGCAACGCCTCGTTAAAATATCGAAGTGCCAGCGCTGGCTCACCGAGCATCAGATAAGTTCTGCCCAGCCAGTAGCCTGACTCATTGCCATGGTCGAATGCCTTTTTCTGCAACTCGCGAACGCCTTCCAGCAGTCCTGTTTTGCCGGCGCGCTCCCAACCGCTGCTTGCAGCGGCCGCAAGTGATTCTTCAAACGGATCGTGCGAGATTCCGGCCGTATGGCGCAAATCGTCGAGGTAAGCAGGATAGTTTTCGTCATCGAGGTCGATCTCCGCAAGATAGCGAAATGGGCTGGCAAGCCTGGGCTGGGTCTGCGCCATCTCGCGCAATGTTCTAAGATTCGCCGCGCGGTCCCTGTCGAAAAACACGTGGATGAACGCCGCATCGGCAACCACGGCCGGCGAGGTGGGGCTCAGACGCACGGCCTCGTCGATCTGCGCAATCGCGTCCGCGGCGTCCAGGCGCGAGAAAAGCGTAGTCGCGTACCAGTGATGTGTATCCATCTCATCCGGACGTAACGCGAGCGCGCGCTTGAACTCCGCGTCCGACCCCGCGACATCCCAGTCACCATAGAAGAGCGCGAAAGCCTTGGCCCGGTGCCCCGAAGCAAGGTTGGGATCGAGGGCGATGGATTTGTCGGCAGCCGCCTTGGCGCGAGGAAAGGCTTCATCTCGGCTCAGACGTCCGTATTCCGGCAGCAGGTCGTAGGCTTCTGCCAGCCCCGCATAAGCCGGCGCGTAGCTTGAATCCTGAACGATCGCCTGCGTGTAGTTATCGATCGCCTTGACGAGGCTATCCGGCGTTCGCAGACTCCATTCGTAGCGGCCCTGCAGGTAAAGCTGCTCGGCATTACTTGATGGAAGTTGATCGGCGGCGATATGGGTCTCCGTGGCGGGTTGTTTTTCGGCAGCATGAATCCTGGTAACCATGCGGACCATGAGCAGAAAGGCGCCCGCAATTACAACCGCAACCGCTGGCACGGTTGTCCAGAGAAGCCAGGGGTGAACTTTGGGGCGATTAGGACGCGCGATCGCTGGCGTGCCCGTGCTAGCCGGTCTTTCGACTCCCGCCATATCGGCGGCAGGGCTCGCTTGATCGAATCGGCCAGGATGCGCGAGCCCGCCGCTCTTTTCTCTCTCGCTTGGCTCAGCATCCGTAACGTCTTCAGCGGCTGTGTCCGGCTCGGTCATGAGCCATGTTCTTAGCTCGCTCGGATAGGCAAACACGGTTCCGCGTTCCCCTCCCGGTACGCGATGCACAGGCAGTCCGCGTTCCCGCTCCCAGCGCTTAACAGTACGCTCGGCGCGATTGAGGAACGCGGCAATCTCTTTCCAGGAGACCAGTGTCCGCGCCAAATCCGCATTTTCAGAACCAAGGGAAGTCATGGGAACTCGAATTAGGAGCCCGTCGGGGAGGAGTGATATGCCGAATCATACGTTGGCTGAGGCAAGGTGTCCAGCAAGGTTCCCCAGGGCGGCGCGTCCCTTAATGGCCCGTCTTGGCACGACACGGCATTTGCAGCCAATGCTTAAGTAATGAGACAGATAGGAAGGGTTCCGTTACACAGTTCAATCGCTGCATCTCCTCAGCGTCCCAACCAGGGGGTTTCGTCATGCGCGCTCTCAGCGCGATTGTGTCCATCTTGTGCGTCTTAATCCTCGCTGGCTGTGCGAGTGTGCCAGTCACAATGACGTCATCCGTGCAAAAGAGCCCGGCGCAAGGAGCGGCACTGAAGGGCCGCGTGCACGGTGGGCAGCAGCCGATAAACGGAGCCAGTGTATATCTGTACGCAGTCGATACCACCGGCTATGGCAAGGCTTCGGCCTCACTGCTTAATGCTCCGGGGTACGTGACCACAGGCCCCGATGGAAGCTTTTCAATCACGGGCGACTACACGTGTCCGACTGCAAGCACGCAGGTCTACCTTTATGCGGTCGGCGGTGATACCGGCGCAGGTTCAAATAGCGCAATCGGCTTGCTTGCGGGGTTGGGATCGTGCGGCTCGCTGAGCTCGTCAACCTTCGTGATGGTGAACGAGGTGTCGACCGTCGCGACCGCGTACTCCATCGCCGGCTTTGCCACGGACGCGACGCACATATCGAGTTCCAACACGGCGCTCGCCGCCACCGGTGTCGCCAATGCTTTTGCCACAATCACCAACCTGGAGACGCTGAGCACGGGCGTAGCGCTGGCCACAACGCCGGTCAGCGGGGGAATTGTGCCGCAAGCCAGGATCAATTCGCTGGCAAACATTCTCGCCGCGTGTATTAACTCAAGCGGGTCGGGATCAGCCCCTTGCACAACTCTTCTATCGAACGCGCTATCCGGCGGAACAACGGGGACTCAGCCAACGGACACGGCGACTGCCGCCATTAACATCGCGCACCACCCGGTCGCCAATTTGGCCAACTTGCTTGCCTTGCAATCTTCCTCTCCGCCCTTTTTGCCCGACCTGAGCTCGGTGCCCAACGACTTCACCATTTCCATCGTCTTATCCGGTGGCCCAGGCAGCAGTTTCAATGACCCTGAATACGTTGCCGTCGACGCCTCCGGCAACATCTGGGTCACCAATGGAACCGGACCCGGTTTTGGTTTTGGCGAAGTCTCTAAATACAGCACGACCGGCGTGAACCTCGTCACGGTCCGCTATCTTGTCGCGGGGATGGCACTCCCCATGGGGATTGCCATCGACGCCTCAGGGAACGTTTGGACGGCCGACCTTGCGGGCACAATCACCAAGCTAGACTCCAATGGCGATATCGTGAGCCCGATTAACTTCGGTAACGATACGGCGGGCTATGCCGCAGGCGGTTTGACCGGCGGCTACGGCATCGCCATCGACGCCTCTGGCAATGTCTGGGCGGGATGCAACAACGGCCCCGCTACAGCAAACAATCCGTACGTCCCCGGCTCGGGCGCATGTATCGTCGAGCTTGACTCTTCGGGCAATGTGCTCTCCGGCGCAAACGGCTTCACCGGCGGCGGGCTCGATGGACCGATTGGAATCCTTGTCGATACGGTCGGACACGTGTGGGCGGCAAATAACGCCAACAGCTCTGTCACCGAGCTTAATTCGTCCGGCACTCCAATCTCCCCTTCATACGGCTTTGGCGGTGGAGGCATCCTCGTGCCTTGGGACATCGCCATGTCCGGCGGCACGGGGGACAGCCCCTACATCTGGACGTCGAATCTGGGCAACAACTCCTGGAGCCTGTTTGGTCATAGCGGCACGGCATATTCCCCTTCAACCGGCTATACAGGCGAAGGGGTGACCTATCCGTTCAGCATCGCCCTGGACTCAGGCGGCGATTTCTGGGTAACGAGCGTGAATGGCATGGTTGGCGAGTCGAATTCCACTGGTTCCATCTCCGGCCCCGCAGGGTTTGGCGATGGCTATCCCAACGGACTCGTAGGACTCGCCATTGACGGTTCCGGGAACGTCTGGGTGACGCGGCCTTTTGGCATCGGCGGCACATCGACAGGCAGCCTGACCGAATACGTTGGTGCGGCCGGGCCCGTGGTCACCCCCTTGGTTGCCAACCTGATGGCCCCCTACGGCTCCCTGCCCGTCAACAAGCCGTGAAGAAACTGGGATCAGGAAACAGGGAGCCCAATCCAGGATTTGCTTGGGTGGGGCAGAAGATAACAAATAAGAATTCGAGGTCGAAATGAACATGAAACAAACGCTGTTTGCCCTTAGCTTCGCCGCGCTGCTTGCCGTCGCACTTCCTCTGCGCGCTCAAACGGGCTGCACCGATTCGCCTGAAGATCCAACCCTTATGCTCGCGTTGGTGAGCGGTGCGGGCGTTCTCGCTGCACGTTGGTGGAGATCTCGCCGCTGCTAGCGTCTGTTAAGAAAAGCGCCTTTCAGAGGAGGTACCGTTATGCGCACTGCATGCGCGATTGGGCTAGCTTCGAGCGTACTGATTCTTGCCGGCTGTGGGGGTGTGCCGGTCGCAACAACGTCCTCACCGGCCAACCCGGTCCAAGGTACAGCCTTACATGGTCGCGTACACGGCGGGCAGCAGCCCATCGTGGGCGGCGACGTGTACCTCTACGCGGTTGGGACGGGCGGTTATGGCGGAAAAGGCATCGCCGCATCGAGCAGCAATGCCTCGACATCGCTACTGAACTCCAACGTGCTCACCCAAGCCCCCGCAGGCGGCAAAGACAGCAGCAACAACTACTACGTGACGACGGACTCGAACGGCGATTTTTCGATCACTGGCGACAATACCTGCCCGAGCGCGAGTACGCAGGTTTATCTCTTTGCAATAGGCGGCAACGCGGGGGCAGGAGCAAACGGCGCGATAGGGCTGCTGGCCGGGCTCGGATCGTGCGGCTCATTGAGTTCGTCGACATTCGTTACGGTGAATGAAGTTTCGACCATTGCGACGGCTTGGGCGCTCGCAGGCTTTGCCACGGACGCGACGCATATTTCGAGTTCGGGCAGCACGCTGGCGCTTCAGGGTATGGCCAACGCTTTTGCCGCGATTCCAAACATGGAGACGCTCAGCACCGGCGTGGCACTGACCACAACGCCATCCGGCAATGGGAAGGTGCCGCAGAGTGAAATCAACATGATGGCAAATATCCTCGCTTCGTGCGTTAACCAGGGCCCAAAGGACCCCTATTGCCAGTTGCTTACCGCACAAACGGCAAACGGGGTCCCCTTTCCCGCGGAGACGGCGTCGGGGGCGATCGATATCGCACAATTTCCGGGTTCGCAGGTCTCCACGATTTTGCAGTTTCAGCTTGCCAATCCTCCCTTCCAGCCCACCATCACCTCGACGAACGACTTCACCATCGGAATCACCTACACAGGCAGTGGGCTGGATGGGCAAGCTGGTTTGGCCGTCGATGCCTCAGGAGACGTCTGGGTCGCGAGTTATACCGGCAGCGTCCTCAGCAAGTTCGGCCCCACCGGCGCAGTGCTCTCCGGCTCCCGCGGCTTTACCGGCAACGGTCTTAATGGTTCTGAAGCCGTCGCCATCGACAGCTCTGGCAATGCTTGGGTCGCGAACTATGGTGGTTCGAGCCTCAGCGAGTTCAACTCCAGCGGCTCGCCCATTTCCGGCTCTCCATACACCGGCGGTGGTCTCGATGGTCCTAATGCGGTCGCCATTGACCAATCCGGTCACGTTTGGACGGTGAATCAAGGCAACTACAGCATCAGCGAGTTCAGCTCCGGCGGGTCGCCCATTACCAGCTCCAGTGGCATCACCACCGGAGGGCTCGATGATCCGACGAACCTCGCCGTCGATGTCTCCGGAGATATTTGGGTAGCGAATTATTACGGTTCCGGCATTAGCGAGTTCAATTCCAGCGGTACGGCAAAGGCAGGTTCCCCGTTCACTGCCGGTGGGTTCGACAGTCCCTACGGAGTCGCCATCGACACTGCCGGCAATGTGTGGGCGACAGACCTTTTCGGGGCCAGCCTCAGCGAGCTCAACTCCAGCGGCTCGCCCATCTCCGGATCCCCTTTCAGCGGCGGCGGGCTCTACTACCCCTGCAATGTCGCGATCGATGGTGCGGGGAATGTCTGGGCGACGAACAACTACTACGGCGGTGGGAACGAGATCAGCGAGACAAGCTCCGCCGGCAACGCGATTTCCGGCACTTACGGCTATCAGGGTGGGGTCTATGGCCCCTATTCACTGGCAATCGACGGCTCAGGCAATGTGTGGGTTTCAAACTGGGGCGGCGGTAGCGGCAACTACATCACGGAGTACGTTGGCGTGGCGGCTCCGGTCGTCACACCAATCGTTGCCAATCTCCTCGCGCCCTATGGCTCGCACGCGGTCAACAAGCCGTAAAAGACGCGGGGACTTGGGGAACAAGGGAACAGAGATCGCATTGGAGAAGAGAATGAATTTGAAAAAGACGCTTTGTGTACTGGGCTTCGCCGCGCTGCTTGCCGTCGCACTTCCTCTGCGCGCTCAGACAGGCTGCACCGATTCGCCTGAAGATCCAACCCTTATGCTCGCGCTGGTGAGCGGTGCGGGCGTTCTCGCTGCACGTTGGTGGAGATCTCGCCGCAGCTAGCGCCTGTTAAGAAAAGCGCCTTTCAGAGGAGGTACCGTTATGCGCACTGCATGCGCGATTGGGCTAGCTTCGAGCGTACTGATTCTTGCCGGCTGTGCGGGTGTGCCGGTGTTGACCACAACCTCCACGCCAACCAGTCCGGTGCAAGGTGCGGCGTTGCATGGTCGCGTGCACGGCGGGCAGCAGCCCATCGCGGGAGCGAGCGTCTATCTCTACGCGGCTGGAACCGGAGGCTACGGTGGCAATGGCATCGCCGCTTCGAGCAGCAACGCATCCACTTCGCTGCTGAACTCCAATGTGCTCAGCCAGAGCCCCGCGGGCGGCAAGGACGGCAACAACAATTACTACGTTACGACCGACTCGAACGGTGACTTCTCGATCACCGGCGACTACTCTTGTCCGAGCGCCAGCACGCAGGTCTATCTCTATTCCATCGGCGGCAACCCGGGAGCGGGGATCAATCCCGAGGCGAGCTTGCTGGCGGGGCTGGGATCGTGTGGCTCATTGAGTTCTTCCACGTTCGTCATGGTGAACGAAGTTTCGACAGCCGCGATGGCATATTCCGTTGCGGGCTTTGCCACAGACGCTTTGCACGTTTCAAGCTCCGGCACCACGCTGGCGCAGACCGGGATCGCCAACGCATTCGCCGAGATTCCGAACCTGGAGACAGTGAGCACCGGAACGCCGCTGGGAACAACTCCGTCCGGAGGCGTGCTGTGGAGAAGTGGTCAGGTGACCATCTCCGTGGCGGACATCCTGGCCTCATGCATCAATTCCAACGGCTCGATGGCGTCGGGAATGCCCTGCAACACGTTGCTGACCACGGCGCTCGCGAACGGGGGATCTGGAACGCAACCACCCGAGACAGCGAGCGCGGCGATCAATATCGCGCATCACCCGGCAGCGAATCTTTCAACTTTGATGGCGCTGCAAACTGCGCAGTCTCCCTTCCAGCCCTACCTGAATTTCGTCCCCGGCGACCTCACCATGGGGATCAATTACACCGCATCCTGGCTCCAGATTCCTTACGCCCTCGCCGTCGACGCCGCCGGGAACGTCTGGGTCACAGCCGAAGGGGGCAACGCAGGCGATCTTTATGCGAGCAGCCACACTGGCGGGAGCAACTCCTGGGGCCCAGTCTCCAACGGCGGTGGGCTCGGAGGCGGCTTTCCCTATGACATCGGCATCGACCCATCGGGGAATATTTGGATCGCCGTCTTCAAAGGCACCACCGCCGTCAGCCCCTTGACCGAATTGAGTTCCACCGGCGCCGCGATCTCCCCCTCGACCGGTTACCTAGGTGGCCCTACCAGTGCTGAGGCTATTGCGATCGATGCCTCCGGCAACATCTGGCTCCCCTCGTATGGAACAAACGCTCTTTATGAATACATTCCCGGGACCGGTTACGCCAACTCGGGCTTTACCGGGGGCGGGATTAGCTCACCGTACAATCTCGCCATCGACACCCAGGGAAACATCTGGGTAACCAGCTTAGGCTACGTCGGCCTTAGCGAATTCAACTCCTCAGGTGTGGCGAATACTAATTCGCCCTTTCCTGGCTCCGCTGCAGGGATGACTGGCGCCGGGGATAGCATAGCGATCGATGCTTCCGGCAATATCTGGGCGGCAGGCGGAGACCTCTACGAATTCAACTCATCCGGCGGAGGGATCAGTCCTTCCGGCGGCTATACGGGAGGGGGACTCGCCAGTTCGCAGTACCTGGCCATTGATGGCGCCGGAAACGTGTTCACGTCCAACTATACGAACGACGACATTAGCGAGTTTACTTCCAGCGGAACTGCAATCAGTCCGTCCTACGGATACCAGCCCGTGAACGGTCTCAACGGCCTCATCGAGATCGCAATTGATGGCTCAGGGAACGTCTGGGTCGCCAACAGGAACGGGAATAGCCTTGTCGAAGTGGTCGGGCTGGCGGCACCGGTGGTCACGCCCATCGTAGCGAACCTGAAAGCGCCTTACGGGGCGCATGCCGTGAATCTGCCGTAAGAAAAGCCGGGGCCCAGCAAAGGAGAGGACAGGCCAACAGGAGTTGCTACAGGCCAAAGCTTTCTCCGAAAAACGGTGGCGAATTGCCCCGGATTTCGAGTATCCTTTGATGCACCCCCTTCAACAAGCAGCGCGGCGTTGATTCGACCAATTGAACCGGGAGCGCAGATGCCTTACCAATCTCCTCAGGCAATCAGTAGATGGTCAGGCTCGAGCGCCAAGCGCGCCTTTGACATGGGCTGCGTCCTGTTGGCATTGCCTGTGATGTTGCCGCTGGCGATCGTCATTGCGGCCCTGGTTCGCGTCACCTCGCCCGGCCCGGTTTTTTTCCTGCAGAAACGCATTGGCCGTCAGGGCCGCGTCTTCACCATCTTCAAATTCCGTACCCTGGTTTACGCCTCTGCACGCGCGCATCACCTTATCACCACATTGGACAATCAGGCATTCACTTCTGTCGGCCCCCTGCTACGCCGCTGGAAGCTCGATGAGCTGCCGCAGCTTTTGAACGTGCTGCTTGGTCACATGAGCCTCGTCGGTCCGCGGCCCAAAATGCCCGAACATACCATCTTCGACCTCTCTTGCCGCCCCGGCCTCACGGGCATGGCCACTGTAGCCTTCGCCGAGGAAGAATGGCTGCTTGCCCGCATGCCGAGCGGTCAGCTCGATGCCTATTACTACAACGTCGTGCTCCCCGCCAAGCATCATTTAGACTCTGCGTACGCTGCGCGTGCCACTCTTTTTTCCGATTTGCAGCTTTTGACGAAAAGCGTCTTCCGTCGCTGGGACTATGCCTGGGGAAATGATTTGATTGCTGCCGCGCAAGTTGAATGGCAGCACGCAAGACCTTCAGCGGGAGCAGCGGAGCCGTCGCACGCCGCTGCACAGCAATCCACAATCAAAGCAGCACGAGGTTGGGCGTCTCTTGTCGGATCGCCAGTGACGGCGTCCGAGGTTGATCGCTGACCTGGCAACAGATGTTTGAGAAAGGCTGTGACGCGACCGATACAAGCGGTCGGCTCAGACTACGCTGTCCGCATGCGCAACCATCCGCGCAGCCGCTCGCTCAACGACGGCACTGCAGGACATGCAAAATAAATCTGCCGATTCACGGCCATCAACAACTGGACCGCTTCCACCTGCGCATTGTGCGCTGAAAGTGATCCGCCTGCATGAATGAATTCGTCGGCAAGGTATTCGATGGCGTGGCCCAGTTTCTCGAGCGCGTGGCCAGCCTCCGGGGAGATGTGCCGCCTGCGGTTCCTGCCCCTCTCTACCGGTACCGCGACAGCCGAGGCCGGGAGAGGCATACAACTCAACGTAGAAAGCGAGCCCATGCTGTATATCCTCACCCGGATTCTTCGGCGATTCGTAATCTTCGCGACAGATTACGAATGTGCTGTCCTAAAACAGCACAGTCCAGTTATGCCGCACTTCTTCGGGAACCACATGTGACGCAACGCACACTTCATTGTGCCTTTTGTCCGAAGACCTGGCCCTCCGCGTGATGACAACGACAACCTCAATCTCCACAATGCATTCTGGTAATGCAAACTTTTGCTCACCTTGACGTGAGCCAGCCAAAAACCTAATCTCGGAGTAGGACGACCTTTTTGCGGGAACTTGTTCTCGCGATCCAAAACGCGCAAGAATATTGATTTCCCTGGGCGGGGGCTTGAATGGTCACAAACCACTATGACTGGCAATACCTCCCGCTGTTCCTGCAGGTTCTCGCCGCGGTTCTGCTTGGCGTTTTCATCATTGCAGCTTCCTGGCTGGTGGGCCGCCATCGCAACACGCGTATAAAGCTTGAAACCTATGAGTGCGGAATCGTGGGAGTGGGCGACGCACGCGGCCGATTCAGCGTTCGCTTCTATCTGGTCGCCGTCCTCTTTATCCTCTTCGACGTCGAGGTCGTTTTCATGATGCCCTGGGCGGTGATTTACAGGCACCTGCCCGCCATCACCGGTTCGCGTCTTTTCGGATTCTGGGAGATGCTCGTCTACCTTGGCTTCGTCGCCGTCGGCCTCTACTATATTGTGCGCAAAGGCGTCTTGAACTGGAGCCGGGACAAGGCGGACCTATAGCATGACTCCCGTTCCCATGCCTTCTCAGGAATTGCACGGCAGGCAAGCCGTCCTCGACGCCATGACCGGCCACCCCGCCATCCAGGCGCTGCTGGCGTGGAATGCCGATGCCGTCACCGATGCCAAATTCGCGTTCGGCGAGCTCACTCTGACCATCGCATCCGGTGAAATTCGCGCGGCATGTTCCGCCGTTCAATCCGCGGGATACAACTTCTTTGAGGACATGACCGCCGTTGACTGGTTCCCTTCCTCTCCGCGCTTCCAGTTGAGCTATCACATCCTGTCGCACCAGTATCTCGATCGCATTCGGCTGCGGGTGATGATCGAAGAGCCCGATCCGGTGGTCGATTCGATTGTCCCCGTGTGGGCCGGCGCGAACTTTTACGAACGCGAGGTCTTCGACCTGTTCGGCATTCGCTTTGCCGGCCATCCCGATCTGCGGCGCATCTTGATGCCCGACGATTGGAACGGCCATCCGCTTCGCAAAGACTATCCGGTGGAGGGCTACCGCTGATGGGTGCCGTAATGACGCCGGAAATCACCAGCCTGGGCGGCCAGCGCATGGTCCTCAATATGGGACCGCAACACCCTGCCACGCACGGCGTCCTGCGGCTGGTTGTCGAGATTGACGGCGAGGTGATTGTCAGCGTCCGGCCTGAAATCGGTTATCTCCATACCGGCATCGAAAAAACCTGCGAGGCCAAGTTCTACCAGCAAGTCATTCCCCTCACCGATCGCATCAACTATCTCGATCCGCTCTCCAACAACCTCTGTTACTGCCTCGCCGTCGAAAAACTGCTGGGCCTCGATATTCCCGAGCGCGCGCAATGGATCCGCGTCCTGCTTACCGAGCTGAGCCGCCTGAACTCGCATCTCATCTGGCTCGGCACGCACGCCATGGATATTGGCGCCCTCACGGTCTTTCTCTACACCTTCCGTGAGCGCGAGGAGATTCTCAGGCTCTTTGAGGCGGTGGCCGGCCAGCGCATGATGACCAGCTATTTCCGCATTGGCGGCCTCGCCATGGAGCCGCCCATCGACTGGCTTGATCGCGTGCAGGCCTTCATCCGCACTTTTCCGGAAAAGATCGACGAATACTCGAACCTGCTGACGGGCAATCCAATCTTCATCAACCGCTTGAAGGATGTGGGCTATCTCTCTGCAGCCGACGCTATTGCACTCGGCGTAACTGGCCCGCCGCTGCGCGCTTCGGGCGTCGACATCGACCTGCGCCGCGACATGCCCTACTCCGGCTACGAGAAGTTTCAATTCAAAGTGCCCACCTCAGCCGTGGGCGATACCTGGGCGCGTTACGAAGTTCGCCTCATCGAGATGCGCGAAAGCACAAAGATTGTTCAACAGGCCCTGGATGGCATGCCGGGTGGTCCCGTAAAAGCGGACGCTCCCAAAATAGTCCTCCCCGACCGCGAAAAAATGAAAACCCAGATGGAAGCGCTCATCCATCACTTCAAAATAGTCACTGAGGGATTCAACGTCCCTGCCGGAGAGGTATACCAGGGCATGGAATGCGGCCACGGCCAGATGGGCTATTACGTCGTCTCGGACGGAACCGCCAAGCCGTACCGCGTGCACATGCGTTATCCGTCATTTGCAACGTTGCAGGCCATTGAAACCATGGCCAAAGGCCGGTTGATCGCGGATCTCGTCGCCGTCATCGGTTCCATCGATATTGTGCTGGGAGAAATTGATCGATAAAGGGGCCTCGCGTGAACGACTACAGTGCATTGGCAGACAAACTACGTGGTTCCTGGCAAACACCCATACCAGGCGCAGTTCGCCTGGCGAGCCAGGGAGCGAACTTTCGGGCATTTTTCGATCGCGTGAAGGTGGAAGTGATTGAAGAAGCCAAGCGAGCCAACGTTGAATTGCGCAAGCGCGGGCTCTCGACAATCGAGAGGGTCTTCGTGCCGTGTTTTAACGGCAAGCTCTCCATAACCTTCGCGACGGCGTTGCTTTGTACTGTCGATCTGGATGAAGCCAAGGGACGAATTGTCTCGGTGATTCTGGGTCCGCCGAACCGCAATCCGATTGCGCGGAATGAGTTTCCCCTGGTCCGCGAAGCGACGCCGCCCAGAAGCGGATTACAGGGAACGCCGGGAATCAAGGCATTTGAGTGCAGGCCAGGCCCGATTGCCTCGGCGATCGTGTCTGAACTTCTGGAGACGGGAATTCGCATGATGCAGAACCATCCTGATCACGTTGAGGGCGCCGATGCTCTGCCTGCCACTGAAACGGCTGCTTTTGCGGAATTCTGGATCTCTCTGGCTTCCCTCCTGCGCAGCTACACCGCGGTTCACTGTCTCAACTGCAGTCGCCGGCCCTCCATCGCGGCGAACGGAGAAACGATCTCCGTCCACCACGGCGCAAAATGGCTGCGACTTGAGCGCAACAACGAGATCGTAACCTGGACGCGCGAAAATGGAAGCAGGGGCGCGCTCGTCCTGACGGCCCACGGCCAGCTCCGCGGTCCTCACGGCGACGAAGCCATGGACCTCGCCGCTGAATCCTGGGCGCGGGAGTTGATGCACGACCACACCACGGAGCCGGCTCAATGAGCCTTACGAACACGAGACCTGAACCCATACCGGTATTTTCGCCGCAGCTCGCTGCGCGTTTCGACGCACTCGTCGAAAAGTACCCGGTCAAACGTTCAGCTCTCGTTCCCATGCTGCTGTATGCGCAGGATGAAGTTGGGTACCTCTCCGATGCGGTTGTCAGCGAGATCGCCCGGCGCATCGGCGTTACCGAGCTTGAGGTGCGCGATGTGGCCAGCTACTATTCGATGCTTCGCTTCAAGCCGGCCGGTCAATTCAATATTCAGGTCTGCACCAATATCAGTTGTATGCTGCGCGGCGCATACGACGTCTATGAGCGCTTCCAAGAAGAATTGGGCGTCGGGCACAAAGGCGTCACCGCAGACGGCCTCTTCTCTCTCGAAGAAGTGGAGTGCATCGGCGCATGCTGCTGGGCGCCTGCCATCCAGGTCAACTACGACTTTCATGACGAGCTCAAGCCCGACCTCGTTCCTGGCATTCTGAGCGGATATCGCGGCCAGGCCAAAACCGCACCACGAGAGAGCGGCGCGCCTGCATCGCAGCCGGAAGGCAAAGGTCCTCGTGCCTAGGCTCGTCTCCCATCCTGACGAAGTAAAGATCGTATCCCGCCGCTTCGGCATGGGCGCGGCGAATATCGACCGCTACCTCGAGCTTGGCGGTTATGAGGCCGTCAAGAAATGTCTGGCGCAAGGGCCCGACTGGATCGTCAATGAGATGAAGGCCAGCAATCTGCGCGGACGCGGTGGTGCAGGATTCTCGACCGGCATGAAATGGTCTTTCGTCCCGAGGCAATCGGCCAAGCCCAAGTACATCCTCGTCAACGGCGACGAGAGCGAGCCTGGCACCTGTAAAGACCACCTCATCTTCCTGCACGATCCCCATGCGGTAATCGAAGGCACGATCATTGCCGGTCTGGCGGTCGGCGCAAAGACGGGCTTCATCTATCTGCGCGGCGAGTACCGCTACCTGCTCGAGATTACCGAGCGCGCGGTGGCTGATGCCTACGCGCGCGGCTTTCTCGGCAAAAATATCTTCGGCAGCGAATACGAATTCCAGATCATCACGCAGACTGGTGCGGGCGCATACGAAGTCGGCGAAGAGTCGGCGCTCATGGAATCCCTCGAAGGCAAGCGCGGCATTCCCCGCATTAAGCCGCCCTTTCCTGCCGTCGTGGGCCTCTACGGCGGGCCCACCGTCATCAACAACGCCGAGACCATCGCAACTGTTCCGCACGTCATCAGCATGGGAGCGGCTGCCTACTCCGGCATTGGTACACCGCGCAACGGCGGCACGCGCTTGTTCGGCATCAGCGGCCACGTGGAGCGGCCAGGTGTCTACGAACTTCCCATGGGCTACGACCTGAAAAAGATGATCTACGAAGTGGCGGGCGGCATCCGCGGCGGGCGCAAGCTCAAAGCCGTCGTTCCCGGCGGATCGTCAACTCCAGTCTTATTGCCCGAAGAGATTGAGAATCTCGGCATGGACTTCGACCAGGTGGGCAAAGCCGGATCGATGCTCGGTTCGGGTGGCGTCGTCGTGATCGACGACCAGACTTGCATGGTTGAGTTCGCGCTGCGCACCATCAGCTTTTACGCGCACGAAAGCTGCGGCTGGTGCATTCCCTGCCGCGAGGGAACGGACTGGCTGAAGAAATCGTTGACGCGTTTTCATGCCGGCTTCGGCGCGCCCAGCGATATCGACAACATCAAGTACCTCGCCGAAAATATGCTGGGCCGCACCTTTTGTCCGCTGGGCGACGCGGCAGCCATGCCGACCATCGCCTTCGTCAAAAAGTTTCGCAAGGAGTTTGAAGATCATTTGAATGGCAAGCCGTGCCCGTTTGCGCGGGAAGGCGTGCCGCAACTTACCGTCGTTTGACGGAAAGAACAGAGGCATTTAGGCCAGAAAGAGCTTAAATCGGGGCACGACTTCAGTCGTGCCGAATGCGGAAAACATTCAGTCTGGGGCTTCAGCCCCTGGGGAAAAATGCCCGACGTAACCTTCACTGTCGACGGAAAAAAGCTCACCGCTCCCGCGGGTACGCTCCTCATTGACGCATGCCGCAAGGCCGGCATCGAGATTCCGGCGTTCTGCTACTACCCCGGCCTCTCCCTGCAGGCCGCCTGTCGCATGTGCCTGGTGCGGCAGGAAAAAGTTCCCAAGCTGCAAACCGCCTGCACCACCACCGTCGCCGAAGGCCAGGTCTTCACCACCGAGTCGCCCGAGATTGCGCAGGCGCGCAAGGCCACCATTGAGCTGCTTCTCGGCAACCATCCGCTCGACTGCCCGGTGTGCGACGCGGGCGGCGAGTGCGAGCTGCAGGACATGAACTTCAAGTACGGCGCCGGCGAAAGCCTCTATGCCGAGGCGAAGAACCACCGCGACGAACAGAAGTGGTCGCCCGCCGTCTTTTACGACCGCCCGCGCTGCATTCTCTGCTATCGATGCATCCGCATGTGCGGCGAAGGCATGGACGTGTGGGCGCTCGGCATTCAGAATCGCGGCGCCAACTCGGTCATCATGCCCAACGACAACCACCAGCTCGACTGCGAGCAGTGCGGCATGTGCATCGACGTGTGCCCGGTGGGCGCTCTCACCAGCGGCAGCTATCGCTACAAGACGCGCCCCTGGGAGATGAATCACGTTTCCACAGTCTGCACCCACTGCGCCGACGGCTGCAAAGTCACGCTCGGCGTTCGTTCCACCAGCGACGGCTCTGTCATCATCCGTGCCGATAATCGCGACAAGGGCGGCATCAACAACGATTTTCTTTGCGCCAAGGGCCGCTTCGGCTTCGATTTTGTCGACAGCGCTGAACGCCTCACGCAACCCCTCGTCCGCAACTCCGCCGGCAAGCTCGAGCCTGCCACCTGGGAGCACGCCATCCGCCACGCCGCCGCCAAACTTAAGGAAATTCGCGACACGCGGGGCGGCGCTTCGATCGGTGTCATCGGATCGAACCGCACCACCAACGAAGAAAACTACCTGCTGCAGAAGCTCGCGCGCACTGTGCTCGGCACCAACAATATTGATCACGTGCGCACCGCCGACTACGCCTCATTCGCCCGCGCGCTTTCCGGCCATCCCGGCAAGGCAGCCGGCCTGCGCGACATCGCCTCGGCATGCGCCATCCTCCTCGTCGGCAGCAATCCCACCGACGAGCATCCGTTGCTGGCATGGATGCTGCGCACCGATGTGCGCCTGAACCGCGCGCGTCTCTATATTGCGAATCATCGATCGATCAAGCTTGAACGACAGGCCAAGGCCGTGCAGGGTCTGCCGCCCAACGGCTACAAGGACCTGACCACCATCCTCGACCAGGGCGAAACCGATCTGGCCAAGGCCATCAAGGGCGAAGAGTCGCTGATCATCATCTTCGGTTCAGAGATTCGCGGTGCCGCCATCGACAATCTTGTGAGCTGGGGCCTGAAGCGCGGTAACGTCTGTTTCGCCTGCCTCGGCGACCATTCCAACTCTCGCGGCGCAGCCGACATGGGCCTCTTCCCTCACCTGCTCCCTGGCTACGTGCCCGTGACAGCGCCTGGCGCGTACAGCGAGTATGCCAGCCTCCCTGCCGCACCTGGCAAAACTCTGCCGCAGATTCTCAAAGCATCAGAAACCGGCGACCTCGGCGCATTGCTCGTCGTGGGCGCCAATCCGGCATCGGGCGCGGCAATCAGTCCCGCGGCGTTCGAAAGAACATTCCTCGTCGTGCAGGATCTCTTTCTCACCGAGACAGCCGCATTGGCCGACGTTGTCCTTCCCGCCGCCAGCCTCTACGAAAAATCCGGCACCGTCACCAGCACCTTCGGAGACATTCAACTCGTCCGCAAAGCTGCCGATCGTCCCGGCGTCAAGCCGGATTTCGAAATCCTAGTGCGCCTCGCCGAGGCCATGGGCGCGCCCGTCAAATCCCTGGTTCCCTTCGGCCGCGCAGGCATAACCGGCGATCTGGGCCAGTCGCGCGGCGTGCAGGCCGGCGAAGCCGATCGCTACTCCGTCTGGCTTGAGGCCAACAAGCTTGAGCCCCGCCTCAGTCCCTTTGATCCTCTTGCCATCTTCGATGAAATCTCTCGTCTCGTCCCCGGCTACGCTGTGGACCGGCTCAACCTTCTTTCCGGCAACGATGTGCACACCGATCCGCAGTCGCCGGGATTTGTCACCGTCTCCGCTCTGGCCGGCTCGATGCTGAACGATTCTGACCTCATCGTTCCGTCACACGACACGCTCTTCACTTCAGGAACGCTGGGCCGCTATAGCCCCGCGCTCAAACAGATTGACGAACATCAATCAAAAGAACTCGCAAAATCCGCAGCCGACTGAAACATGACGGGTGCACAATCCCTGACGAGGTTTTGCGTCCAGGGTTCAGGGCCACAAACGCTGACTCGCTGACACACTGTTTTGAAGGGGCACGATTTCAGTGGTGCCGACAAGTAGCAAAGTTGAAAAACGAGCTTTAGCCCCTGAGGCAAACTCGGTTCTGTTGAAAAGGCCAAAATAACGTGACGCTTCTTCAATTCTTTTTGTGGAGCTTGCTGAAAGTCGCCGTGGTCACGGTGGCCATGCTCATGGGCATCGCTTACACCGTGCTCCTTGAGCGCAAGCTCGTGGGCCGCATCCAAAATCGCTGGGGACCCACGCGCGTCGGCCCCTTCGGCCTGCTGCAGCCGCTGGTCGACGGCGCCAAATCTTTCCTCAAAGAGGACCTGATCCCCACCGCCGTCTACCGGCCGCTCTATCTTCTCGCGCCCATCATCTCGCTGGGATGCGCGCTCATTATTATTGGCGTCGTACCGTTCGGCGCGCCAGGAATGGGGCCGCACGGCTTCGATCCTTTCCAGATCTCCAATATCAACATCGGCCTGCTCGTCGTTCTCGGCGTCACTTCCATGGGCGTCTACGGCATCGCGCTGGCCGGCTGGTCGTCGAACAACAAGTACTCGCTGCTTGGCGCGCTCCGCTCCTCGGCACAGCTCATCAGCTACGAGCTCGCCCTCGGCCTCTCGCTCGTCGGGGTCGTCCTGCGCGCCGGCTCACTCAACCTGCGTACCATCGTGGAACAGCAGGCAACTCGCGGCGCATTGACGTGGAACATCTTCGGCGGACTCCAGTTCGTCGCCTTCTTCATTTATCTGATGGCCGCATTCGCTGAGACCAACCGCTCGCCTTTCGATCTGCCCGAAGCCGAAAGCGAGCTCACCGGCGGCTACCACACCGAGTACAGCTCCATGAAGTTCGCCATGTTCTTCATGGCCGAGTACGGCAACATGATCAACGTCGGCTGCGTGGCCACACTGCTCTTTCTCGGCGGCTGGACCAGCCCTCTCGGCGACCTGATGCCGCCGCTGCAGAATACGTTCATCAATCTCTTCGCGCCGATCTTCTGGTTTGTCTTCAAAGTTTTTCTCTTTCTCTGTCTTTACGTCTGGGTGCGGGGAACATTGCCCCGTCTCCGTTACGACCAACTCATGAACTTCGGATGGCGCTTCTTGCTGCCACTGGCCATCCTCAACATCGTAGGAACAAGCCTCTGGCTTGCTTATCGCTAGTCGGGCTTTGAAAGGGCATGACTTTAGTCTTGCCGTACTCGTAACCAAATGAGCGCGGGCTTTAGCCCCTGAGGGATGTTTCTTCTTGCCTCGCTGAAGCCGCCTGCTTCGCCAAACTGTGTTCGGTGAAGCCTCATTTACAATCGTTAAGGATTTTCCTTCAGCGTCGATGCACCTGATCCTGTTTTTCCTGTTTGCCGCATTCTGCCTCGCCGGAGCCATCAACCTCCTGCTGCAGACCCACCCTATCAACAGTGCGCTCTCGCTGATCGTGGTCATGACCTCGCTGGCCGTCCTCTATCTTCTGCTCGGCGCAGAGTTCCTCGCCATCGCGCAAATCATCGTCTACGCGGGCGCCGTGATGGTTCTCTTCACATTCGTTGTCATGCTCCTGAATGCGGGCCGTGAAGAGCGTACGCTCGGCAGCCGCGCCGCCCTAACCATTGGATTTCCTGCCGTCGTCGCGCTGCTGGCCGTGCTCGCTACTGTCGTCCTTCGTATCCAGGGATTGGGCAATGCACATCTCGGCCAGGGACTTACCGATGCACCCGGCCAATCCAATCTCGTTCAGCTCAGCCAGGTGCTCTTTCACGAACTGCTTCTGCCCTTTGAAGTGACCTCGGTGTTGATCCTCATCGCCATTCTCGGCGCCGTCGCCATCGCCCGGCGCGACGACGCGGAAAGAACGGCCGAAAAATGACCTTCCTGCATAGCGACGTCCCGCTCAACTGGTACCTGCTGCTCAGCGCGGTGCTCTTTTCGCTCGGCGTCATCGGTTTCCTCATCAAGCGCAATCTCATCACCGTCTTTATGTCGATTGAGCTCATGCTCAACGCCGTCAATCTTTCGTTTGTCACCTTCGCCTATCAGTGGAACGCGGTGAAGGGCCAGATCTTTGTTTTTTTCGTCATGATGGTCGCCGCTGCTGAAGCCGCCGTTGGTCTCGCCATCATCATTGCCGTCTTTCGCGCTCGCGCCACGCTGGCGGTCGACCGTATCGACTTGATGAAACTATGAACGAGCACCTCCACATCTGGCTGGTTCCGCTGCTGCCCTTCGTTGGCTTCCTGCTCAACGGAATTCTCGGCTCGCGGCTGCCGCGGCGCCTCACCACCACCATCGGTATCCTTGCGCCGCTCGGCTCGCTGCTGCTGGTGCTCAACGCCGCCGCGGGCTCCATGATCTCTGCCCCGGCCGGCTGTCCCGATTGCGGATCGGTATCGGCGATCTCTTTGCCCTATACCGAAAACTGTCCTTTTCCCTGGCTCGCCATCGGCCCTATTCACGTCGATTTCAGCCTGGTTCTCGATCAGCTTTCGCTGGTCATGCTGCTGGTCGTTACCGGAGTCGGATTTCTCATCCACGTCTACTCCGTCGGCTACATGCGCCATGATCCCGGCTACGCGCGCTTTTTCAGCTACCTCAATCTCTTTCTCTTTTTCATGACCGTGCTCGTTCTCGCCGGCAACGTGCTGCTCATGTTTGTCGGCTGGGAGGGCGTCGGCCTCGCATCCTATCTGCTCATCGGCTTCTGGTTCCAGAAGAAGACCGCCGCTGACGCAGGCAAGAAAGCATTCATCGTCAACCGTATTGGCGACTTCGGCTTTCTCATTGGCATCTTCCTGCTGCTCACCAACTTCGGTACGCTTACGTTCTACAAAATTAACGTCGGCCTGGCCCTCGGTCCCACGATGCATGGCGGTATCCTCACCGTCATCTGCCTCTGCCTGCTCGTCGGAGCTGCGGGTAAGAGCGCACAGCTTCCGCTCTATGTGTGGCTGCCTGACGCCATGGAAGGCCCCACGCCGGTCTCCGCGTTGATTCACGCCGCCACCATGGTCACCGCCGGCGTCTACATGATCGCCCGCACGCACTTCCTGTTTGACCGCTCGCCCTTTGCGCTCGCCGTCGTCGCCATCGTGGGCGCAGCCACTGCGCTTTTTGCCGCCACCATCGGCCTCGCGCAAAACGACATCAAGCGCGTGCTGGCCTACAGCACCATCTCGCAGCTTGGCTACATGTTCCTCGCCTGCGGTGTTGCGGCTTACTCTGCAGCTATCTTCCACCTGGTCACGCACGCCTTCTTCAAGGCGTTGCTCTTCCTTGGTGCGGGCTCCGTGATTCACGCCATGGGCGACGAGCAGGACATGCGCAAGATGGGCGGCCTGCGCGAAAAACTTCCCGTCACCTTCTGGACCATGACGGCGGCCGTCCTTGCGATCATCGGCTTCCCAGGGTTCGCCGCCTTCTTTTCGAAAGACGCCATCCTCTACGCTGCATTTCTTCAGGGAACCCTCGGCAAAATTCTCTGGTTCGTCGGCCTCGTCACTGCGCTGCTCACGGCGCTCTACATGTTCCGCCTCTGGTACATGACCTTCTTCGGCGAGACGCGCACACCCGATGCGAATCCCCATGAATGCCCGTGGTCGATGCGCATTCCGCTCGTCATTCTCGCCATCCTCTCCATCTGCGGCGGCTGGATCGGCATGGAGCGCCTGAGCAACTACCTGGCGCGTTCCGTCGGCGTACATCGCGCTGCAAACCCCGGCAGTATCGGTTTGGAACTTCTCCTTACGCTCGCCGCCGTTGCCGTCGCCCTCGAAGGCTGGCTCATCGCTGATAAGTACTATCGCCGCAGGCCGGAGCGCCCTGCCGAACTCGCCGCCGCAATGCCCGGCGGCTACAAACTCATCGCCAACAAATACTACATCGACGAAATCTACGGCGCAGTCATCGTCAAACCGCTGCTCGCCCTATCGAAATACATTCTGGGCTGGATCATCGACACGGCCATTCTCGGCGGCACTGCCTGGCTGCTCGCCGGCATCGCCACCTTCACCGGAATGATTCTGCAGCGCTGGCAATCGGGCAACTTGCGATCGTATGCGGCATGGCTCGCTGCGGGAGCAGTCGCCGTGCTCATCTTCCTGCTGCTCTCAAGCCACTGGCCGTATCTGGATTTCGCAATCGCGTGGAGAGGTTGGCCACTGAAACGATGACACCCATCGACCAATCCATTCTCACCCTCGTCCTGCTGGTTCCGCTGGCCGGCGCGATTCTTGTCGCGCTCCTGCCCGATCGCGCCAAAATCCCTAACTGGATCGCGCTGCTCGTTACGCTCTTCACCTTCCTGCTCACGCTGCATCTTCCAGCGCACTTCGCCGCCAGCCAGCCCGGCTTCCAGTTCGAGCGCAACATTCCGTGGATCGAAAATCCCGCCATCTCCTACCACGTCGGCGTCGACGGCCTCAGCCTCTGGCTCGTCGTCCTCACCGGCCTGCTCGCGCCCGTCGGCGTCATCGCCAGTTGGAATGCCATCCAGGCGCGCCGCAAAGTTTTCTTCGCGCTCTTTCTCGTGCAGCAGACCGCCATGTTCGGCGTCTTCGTCTCGCTCGACATGATGCTCTACTACGGCTTCTGGGAACTCTCGCTCGTTCCCATGGCCATCCTCATCGCCATGTACGGCCGCAAAGAGGGTCCCAGAGCCGCGCTCAAGTTTTTCCTCTTCACCTTCATCCCCTCCGCGCCGCTGCTGGTCGCAATCCTCTACCTCTATGTGCGCACCCACACCTTCAACTTCGTTGACCTGCAATACATCATCGCCGCCGGCATCGTGCCCGCCGGAGCCCTTTTCTGGGTGGCGCTCGCATTTCTTTTTGCTTTCGCTGTAAAGGTTCCCGTCTTCCCGCTGCACGGCTGGCTGGCCGACACCTACAACGAAGCGCCCGTCGCGCTGGCCATGGTCGTCGCCGGCAAACTCGGCCTCTACTCCATGCTGCGCTTCCACGTGGGCCTCTTCCCCGCGCAGGCGCGCGCCATCGCTCCCCTGCTCATTGCGCTCGCCGTCATCGGCATCCTCTACGGAGCCTGCCTCGCGCTCGTACAACGCGACTTCTGGCGCCTGATTGCCTTCGCCGCGCTCAGCCTCTTCGGCATCATCGTGCTCGCCATCTACGGCCTCAGCTTTACCGGATGGTCCGGCGCCGTTTACCAGATCCTCTCTGATGGTGTGATCGAAGCCGCGCTCTTCCTGCTGCTCGGCGCGCTTGAAGTTCGTTATGGCACCAGTCTCATCGACTCGTACGGCGGCCTCGCCGCCAAACTGCCGCGCGCGGCAACTTATTTCGTCATCACTGCGCTGGCCATGATCGGCCTGCCCATGCTGAGCGGCTTCATCGGGGAGTTCGTCATCCTCTCCAGCACCTTCGCCTTCGTCAGCAAAGGCTGGGCCATCGCCGCGGCCGTCGGAGTGATTCTCGGCGCGGCCTACATGCTCTGGCTGGTGCAGCGCCTCTTCTACGGACCGGAAAGCGCGCTCGCCACGTCCCAGCCTGCACGCGATCTTCGCTTTGGCGAGCTCTCCATGCTTACGCCGCTCGTCGTTCTCATGCTCGTCATGGGCCTCGCGCCCAACCTCTGGCTCAACACCATTCAGACGGGAATTCATCCGCCGCAGAAGTCGTCAGCGCCCGCTAAAGATGTCATCCTGAGCGAGCCCGTCGCAGTCGGGCGAGGCGAAGGATCTGCGGTTGCACTTTCGCCGGCCGATGCGTCGGCGCAACCGACTCAATTAACCCCGGAGGCCCGCCCATGACCTCCGTCCCCGACATCTATCGCATCCTGCCCGAAGTCATCCTCACCGTCATCGGCGTCGTCGTCATGCTGATTGAAGCTTCGCTGCCGCCGCACTGGACGCGCCGCTATCTGGGCTTCCTCGCCGCCGCCGGAGCCACCGTCGCTCTCTGGGCCAGCCTCTGGCAGCTTTCACTGCCGCAGGGCACCGGCTATTTCTCCACCGTCGAAACCAGCGCCTTCACCGTCTTCTTCCACGTCCTCATCTGCGGAATTGTGCTGGTCGCGCTTCTGCTCTCCATTGACACGCTACCCCGCGACAGTCACCACCAGGGCGAGTTCTACGCGCTCATCGCCTTCGGCGCGGTCGGCATGTGCCTGCTCACCAGCGCCGTCGAGTTGCTCCTCGTCTTCATCGCACTCGAAATCAGCTCCATCTCCACCTACATCCTCGCCGGATATCGCAAGCAGACCGGCCGCGGCCCTGAAGCCGCCATCAAGTATTTCCTCCTCGGCTCCTTCGCCACCGCTTTCCTGCTCTACGGCATCGCGCTCATCTTCGGCGCTACGGGCACCACGCACATCTACGAGATCGCGCATCTGGCGCCCTCCACCGCAAACCACACCCTCATCGTCGCCGCGCTGGCCCTCATGCTCGTCGGTATCCTCTTCAAAGTTTCTGCCGCGCCCTTCCATGTGTGGACGCCCGATGTCTACGAAGGCGCGCCGTCGCCCGTGGTTGCGCTGCTCTCCACCGCGCCCAAGGCCGCAGCCTTTGCCCTGCTGCTGCGCGTCGTCTATGAGATGCTGCCCAGCCTGCACGCGCTCTGGGCGCCGCTGCTCTGGATCGTCGCAGTCCTCTCCATGACCGTCGGCAACCTGGCTGCCCTGCGCCAGCAGAATGTCAAGCGCATGCTGGCCTACTCCGCCATCGCCCACGCCGGCTACCTGCTGGCTGCCTTCGCCGCCGCCGCAGACTCCTCAGGCTTCAGCCAGCCCGGCATCGCCGCCGCCAGTTTTTACATCGCCGCCTACGCCGCCATGAACGTCGGCATCTTCGCCGTCGTCACCCTCGCCGCCGGATACGACGAGCAGCTTTCCCTCATCGACGACTATCGCGGACTCGTCTACCGTTCGCCGCTGCTCGGCTGCATGCTCATCTTCTTCCTCATCTCGCTCATCGGCATTCCCTTCACCGGCGGATTCTTCGGCAAGTTTTACTCCTTCACCGCCGCGGTCGGCGGAGGCGCCATCGCTCTGACCATCATCGGCCTGCTCAATTCAGGATTGGCCGCGGCCTACTACCTGCGCCTCGCCGCCGTCGCCGCGCAGCGCCCCCTGCCCGATGCAAATATCGCCGCGCCCAAGACGCGCGTCGGCCCGGCCGTCATCGCGGCTGTTTTTCTCGCCGCCGCGGCTACGCTCGTGCTTGGAATCATCCCCGGCGCAACGCTCAACGCCGCGCAATCCGCCGCGCACACACTCCAGGCACCGCCGCAGACCGCCGTTCCTGCCATCGCCGACCCCGCATCGCCGACGCACTAACCCGCTCGACTGAGCAGAAAAGGGAATACACTGTTCTGCATGGTCTCCAAGAATGCTGTAAGAGTGACGCTACTCATCGCTGTAGTCGCGTTTGAAAGCTCTGCGCCGGGGGTTGTCACCCTCGCCGAATCCTTCGACAAGCCCGTTCGAGAGACCGTCGTGGATTTGGGACCGTCTCCCTTCCTAATGCCGAGTGACCGTCCACGCATTAAGCTTTACTGCGGCTATTACGTGGATTTTATGGTCAAAGAATTGGATGACCCTGGGCAGAAAGGAACCCTGTGGGTCACAATTACCCCGATTCTCAATAAGCAACCTCCAGCTTGCCGCTTAACACATGGATCGAATGAGCGATTCATCGCAAAAGGGTGGGATGGTTTCGTAGGAGTTAAGGGATCGCTCCTGTTTCTTGAGGCACCAGATGGCGAAAACGGCGGCATGCCTTTCCGCATCCTCGATTGGAAGACCGGGAAGGAGATCTTCAGTGATTCAGTAGCCCTGCCGTATTACAAGTTGCGCGGCTTTGATTTCATCCACACTTCCAGCGGTGAGCTTTTGTTGCAGTATTCGCGCGTGGTCGCCGGGAGTTGCTCAATTCCTAAGGATGGGTTGGCCTGCTGGAATAAGCTCAGGCAGCAGTTCGGATTGATTTCTGCGACAATGCCTGCGTGCAGAGGCTATGAGGAAGAAATGCCGGTGCCGGCCGAAGAAGTGCAGACGCCTTCAGCCATTATGTATTCGGTGGAGGTGAACTTGTCGCCGCGACCGTCCTCTCACGCGATTGCCGGTCCTCTGAAGTGCAGGCCCGTCGAATAGGCACGAACGCTGCCACGAAGCGCCAATCCCCGCCGCTCCATTACAATCTCCTCAATGAAGCTAGGCGAATTGGCAAGCCGTCTTGGCGCGGAACTCCGCGGCAATCCCGATCTCGATGTCACCGGCGTCAAGGGCATCGAAGAAGCGGGCCCCACCGAAATCACCTTCGTCGCCAATCCCAAATACACGGCTCTGGCTCGCACCACGCGTGCCGCTGCGGTCGTTGTCGAGCCCGACTTCCAGGAAATTTCCGCTGCAACGCTGCGCATCAGGAATCCCTATCACGCCTTCAACCGCGCGCTCGCAATCTTCTATCAGCCACCGGCGTATCCGCCCGGCATTCACGCTACCGCCGTCATCGATCCCACCGCCGAGATCGGCCCCGAAACGCACATTGGCGCATACGCGGTCGTCGGCCCCAACGTCCGCCTCGGCCCGCACGCCACGCTGCTGCCCCACGTCGTTCTCTATCCCGGCGTGCAGATCGGCAGCCACTTTTTTGCGCACGCACACTCCGTGGTCCGCGAACACTGCACCCTTGGCGACTACGTCACGCTTGAAAACGGCGTCGTGATCGGCGGCGACGGCTTCGGCTTTTCAAAAGACGACCAGGGCCACTGGCAGAAGATACCCCAGTCCGGCCCCGTGCGCATCGGCAGCCACGTCGACGTGCAGGCCAACGCCACCATCGACCGCGCCACCGTGGGCGCCACCGAAATTGGCGACGGCAGCAAGGTCGACAATCTCGTCCAGGTCGGCCACGGTTCGCGCATCGGCAACGACACGCTCATCTGCGCGCAGACCGGCCTCGCCGGCTCTTCGGTCATCGGCAACAATGTGATTCTCGCCGGCCAGGTGGGCATCGCCGGCCACTGCACCGTCGGCGACAACGTCATCCTCACCGCGCAATCCGCCGTCTCGCACGATGTGCCGCCCGGCAAAATGATCTCCGGGTCGCCCGGATTTGATAACCGCACCTGGCTGCGCGCCGTGACGATCTTTCAGCGCCTGCCCGAACTGGTCAAGCGCCTCGACCGCCTGGAAAAGTTTGTGCAGAAGCACTTCCCCGCCCAATCGAACGAGGACGCATCCTCCGCCAAAAGCGAGAGCGCCGAATGACGCGACAGCCGCACACGAAAACGCTCGCTCGTTGCCCCATCCTTGACGCGGGCAAGCGTGGGAAAGGCCCATCGCTCGTGTTGGTGGCTGTCCTTTGCGCTGTTTCCTGCGCCCTTTCAGCCTGTCATTCCTACCACATCGACACAACCATCGAAAACCGTACGGGCGCCGACATTCAGCTTCTCGAGGTCGACTATCCCAGCGCCAGCTTTGGCGCCGATCGTCTCGCCGCAGGCGCAATGTTTCACTACCGATTCCAGATCATCGGCGACGGCCCACTGAAACTGCAGTACTCCGACGCCAGCGGCCACCAGGTGCAGGCCACCGGCCCTGCGCTCTCCCAAGGCCAGCAGGGTCAACTGCAAATTCTGCTTCTCCCCAACGGCAAGGTCCAGTTCCTGCCCCACTTCATCTCGCCTTCCTGATCCGAATTCCGCCGTACACTACGCCCCAACCCACAAATCCTGCCTTAACGCAAAAAGCGGAGCGCCCCTTCCGGGCCGCCCCGCCTTATACTTTTCATTTCCCCGTTTCCTTCTATTCCCTAATCCCTATTCCCTGCCTTTAATGCACCATCGTCTGGAACAGCGGCGACTGCAGCAGCGCAGCAAACTCCGAGTCCGAGCTGGAAAAGTGAATATTCAAGTTCCCCGAGCTTGAGCCGATATCCGTCGAGCTGAGCGCCTGCTTCTCGGTGTCCGATGCCGTCATTTTCCGCAGCATCACCGCTGCCGACAGCAGCGACGAAACCGTGGCCGCAGCAAACGAGTCGCCGGTCTGGATGGTCAGGTCAAAGCGCACGCCGTGCGAGAAGTCCATACCGTACCACGACGACTCGAGCCGCGCCTTCACCGTGTCAAAATCAGTCACCGAGCCCGCCTCGCCCAGGATCTGCTTCATCATCGTCTGCGTGCCCTTGCTGTCCAGAATGCTCCACAGCGAATTCGAATCCACGCTCTGCATTGCGCTCATCATCGAGCCGTTAGTCAGCATGCTCTGCGCCATGCCGTCACGCGCATCCAGCGCCTTGGTCACGGCATCCTTGCTGCCAAACACCATCGTCGACGGGTCCACAAAGCACAGCACCATCCCGGTTTTCGTCATCGGATAGATGCTGTTCTGCCGCACCTTGGTGGCTTTCAGCTTCTGCTTCTGGAAGTTGGCCAGAATGTCCTGCGTCGAAAACTGGCCCTGCGCAATCCCCACCATCTGCAGCGCATCGCTGCCCGGCGACGGCCTGAACAGCGCAAACGCAAGCTCATCTACGTCGTGGTTGTCGTTCAATCCCGACTTTGTGAGCGCCTCGTCAAACTGTTTCAACTCAGGCGGCATCACACGCGCCTTCAATTCCATGGCCGCGCTTGAATTCTGCATTGCCCTGTAGTCAATCACCACAAGCTGCTGCACGTCGCGCGGAATCGCCCCCCGCGCATCCGTAGACAATTGCGCTGCCGAAGCCCCCGCCGCGCCCGCCAGCAACACGGCCGCGCCGCAAAACTGAATGAGATTCTTGAACAATTTCATCCTCCCAATACATCCTGCGCCTCTTGTTGAGCGCTCAAAACTTTTGCCGGCGCACTTACTGCTCCGGATTCCCCTATGCGCCCCAACTGCCGCAGATCCTTATTGATATTTTACTCGCAACGAACTTCCGCTGCTTTCGCGCTTAGGCCCGGCACCACTTCAGGCACCCGGCCATGCCAGCGGATGCTCCAACCGCCGCTCCAGAACTTTTGACCGTTCGTCAAACTTACTTAATTGACGCATCCAGTCGCTTTCCCGCTCACAGGCCGCCTCAGGAACCAAACCGATCAACTCGCCTTCCACGATTTTCACCTTGTGACGAACGGCCAGATTCGCCACCTTTTTGTACACCTGCGAAAGTGGAGTGGCTTCAAAATCAGTAATGTTCATTGAAAGCTGGGCCCGGCCGTGAACCAATGCGCCCATCGCCTTCACGCCCCGCAGCCCGCTTGAGGCTGCCCGGACCTCGCGTGCGATAGCGCGCGCCACGGCGACCTCGGCAGAATCAAAATAAACGTTGTACGCCACCAGAAACTTGCGCGCCCCTACCGCGCAGGCGCCACCGGTGGGGTGCAGCCCCGGGCCGCCCAGGTCCGGCCGCCGCGACGGATCCTTCTCCACTGCTTCGCGCAGCCCTTCGAACTGGCCCTGTCGCAGGTCTTCAAGGTTCACGCGGTCGGGTCGTGATGCTGCCGCTTCGTAAAAGTAAACCGGAACCCCAAACCGTCGCCAGATCTCCAGCCCCGCCTGTCGCGCCAGCAAAGCGCACTGCTCCAGTTTCACCTGCCTTACCGGCACAAACGGAATCACGTCGGCGGCCCCGATGCGCGGGTGCTCTCCCTGCTGACCCGTCAGGTCGATCAACTCCACCGCTTTGCCCACGCCGCGCACCGCCGCTTCCACGATCGCGCTCGGCTCTCCCGCAATCGTCACCACCGACCGGTTGTGGCCCGCATCCATCGACCAGTCCAGCAGGTGTACCCCCTCCACGCGCATGGCGGCCACAATCGCCTCCACGCGGCGGGCATCCCTGCCCTCCGAAAAGTTCGGAACACACTCCACCAACGGTCCACTCATCGACGCATTGCTACCTTGCCCTTCTTCTCGCCTCGGATCATCCCCACCGCACGCAGTCCAGGTCTTGATCCTGTCTTTCTGTCTTCTAATCCCCGGTCCCTGATCCCTATTCCCGGGCTTTACCTCCAGAACGTATATCCCACCTGCACTTGAACACTGGCATTTACGCCCGGGTTGCGGTCGCCCAGCGATGCCGATGAAATATGCACTCCATTCACGCCAATATCGAGCGAGCGCTTGGGTCGCAGAAAGATGTGCACGCCCCCGCCGCCCTGCGGTGTGAAATTCCATACGCTTGTCCCGCCGTCGATTCCCAGCGATGGGTTGCTCAATAGGTTCGGCGGGTATTTGTGCGTCGTGTAAATCAGTCCCCCCGCCGCCTGAAACCACGGTTGCACGCGCCGCGAGTGCGTCATGAAATTCCACCGGAAGATCGCGGGCGTGATGCTCACTCCGTAAAACGTCCCGCCGCCCGTAGGCAAACTGCAGGGCATCGTCTGCCCGTTCAATGTGACGCAGGTGTACGGCTCTTTGCCCGGTGGCGGAGTGTATCCCTGCCAAAGCGGCATGATGTTTCCTGCCAATCCAAACTGGCCGCTCAAAAATCCCGCATGAATCACCGGCGTCAGCGTCTTGCCCAACTCGAATCCAGCCCAGAAGAACTTATAGTCCGAGCGGTTGCCGATCCCCGACCCCCAATTTACAAACGGGCCGTACTCCCAGCCGCGTTCCTTCCTCACCTGCGCTACAGGATTGCCGGCATCATCGCCATTTCCATCGGCCGCATCCGGCGTCTCAGCGACCAGTACCACCGAACCCACCAGCAACAAGAGCAACAGACTTCCGCAAACTCTCCTCAAATCCTTCCCCACCTTCCGATCCTCAGTCCCTGTTCCCAGTCCCCATGTCCCTGTTTCTACCAAAAAAAGACCGCCACAACCGGGCGGCCTCTTCTTTGCCTGCCTGCGGTGCGATCAGCCCGCCGCATGCTCCATCTGTTCGGCGTCCATATCCACGTTCGAGTGGACATTCTGGACGTCATCCAGCTCCTCCAGCGCCTCCAGCAGCCGCACCATCTGCGCCGCCGTGGTGCCGTCCAGCCTGGTATAGGTCGAGGCGAGCAGGGTCACTTCGCTCATCACCGTCGGAATCCCTGCCGCCTTCACCGCTGCAGCCACGCCTTCGTGTGCATTGGGCTCGGTAATGATCTCCCAGGTATCGCCCTCATCGCGCAGATCCTCGCCGCCATGTTCCAGCACGATGTCCATCAACTGATCTTCAGTCGCCGCCGACTTCTCCACAGCGATCAGGCCCTTCTTTGAAAACATGAATCTGACCGAGCCGGATTCACCCAGGTTGCCGCCGTTCTTTGCGAACGTGTGGCGAATCTCGCTCACAGCGCGGTTCCGGTTGTCCGTAAGCACGTCCACAATGATCGCGACCCCGCCCGGACCGTAGCCCTCGAATGAAATCTCCTCATAGCTGACGCCTTCCAGCTCGCCTGTGCCGCGTTGAATCGCCCGCTTGATGTTGTCGGCCGGCATATTCTCTGCTTTGGCCGCTGCAATGGCGGTGCGGAGCCGGGCGTTGCTGTCGGGGTTGCCGCCGCCCTTTGCGGCGACGGCAATTTCCTTCAGGAGCCGTGTAAAGATCTTGCCGCGCTTGGCATCCAGCGCGCCCTTCTTGTGCTTGATGGTGGCCCACTTCGAATGGCCTGACATAAGAACCTCAAAACCGTTGAAAATAACGGCGCTCACACGCACCTGACCTGCTGAGTATACCACTGGCGGGGAGACGGAGAGACGTAAGATACCACGGATGCCCAGGCCCTTGATGCCCGTCATCCTGAGGCGGAGCCGAAGGAACTGCGGCCGTCTTACTGCCTTCCGATTAGTCGTGTCGTCGGCGCCTCACGATAGCAAGGAATCTGGACGCCACGCAGAAACTTGAGTCCCACTCAAACTTCCATATCACTGTGTTATCTCATACGTGGCCGCGCTGACGTCGGAATTCATAGAGTTGGCTTCGGTCGCAATTGCCCTGATCGTTTCTGTCGTTGTGACGGTCAATGGGCCGGAGTACAGACTCGACGACCAGTCTTTGGGTGTTGAGCCGTCGGTCGTGTAGTAGATCTTTGCAGCTGGATCGGTGTCTGTTATCTCAACGGTCTGCGGCTGCGTATAGGTACCAGCCGGTAGGCTCAGTTTTGGTGCAGGAGTTTGCCTGAAGGAATCTTCCGGGAACCCAGGGTGGTAATCCTCGCGCTTGATCGCGAGTATGTTGTAGTCCTCATCGAATGTGATCACAGCCGTCCAGCGCTCTCGCATCCTCACGACCCAGTGGTGTCTCTCTTCATCCCACTGAACGTTCGTGACCTTTGGGATCGTTCCAGGAAGCTCCGCGTGGCCCGGAATCATTGAGAAATCCAAGCCTAAGCAAATCAGAGTGACTACACGGACGCGGCCCCCTCTTTCAAGCTCTGGTAATTGTGGATCGAGTCTCGTTTTCGCATCACTGAACGCCTGCTGCTCCGCGTCGTATACATTTCTTGCATGTCCTCGGGAACGGGAGACGATAAGCTCAGTTGGGACGAGAGAAGATCCAAACTCAAAGAATTCATCGCCTTTCAGATAAACTGCTTTTTCGCTACCAAATCTCTTCATCCCAGCAGACGGAAAGGCTCCCTCGGTATCCGCATACGTTGTTCCCCACCCAAATGCGCCGCTCATTGGCTCAAAGTAGACGATCAGACTGAAAATCCATGGCCGCCCTTTGAAGTCAGCCGCCTGTACCCAGATTTCGCCGAGTTCGATCCTCACCTTGCCTTCGGGGGTATATGCAGTGCCTTCCCCTTCGGATCTTGCTTTCTCGACAAATGGACCACTATACTGCAAAGCCAGCGCGGGCGCGCAGATTGCGTAAGAGAATGCTAACAAGATGCCGCACTTACCTAGAGATTTCATCCTCATCTCTCCTCGAACGAGAGATTCATTTTTCCGATGTAGTGAATAACCCCAATATGTAAATTTAGTTACTCGCTATCTACGCAAACACCTCCGCCTCGCGCAGCAGCTTCCCCTTCCGGTCTTTTTCCGAGACGATCACTTCCTCCGCCTTCACTGGCCACTCGATCCCCAGTTCCGGATCGTTCCACAAGATCGTCCGCTCTCTCGCGGGCGCGTAGTAATCGGTCACCTTGTACGCAAATCCAGCCGCCTCGCTCAGCACCAGAAACGCATGCCCAAACCCAGCGGGAATCCACAGCATCTTTCCGTTCTCGCCGCTCAATTCCACGCCCGCATACCTGCCAAATGCCGGAGAGCTGCGCCGCAGATCCACGGCCACATCCAGCACGGCGCCATGCGTCACGCGCACCAGCTTTCCCTGCGGCTGCACCACCTGGTAGTGAATTCCGCGCAGTACATTCTTCTTTGAAAGCGAAAAATTGTCCTGCACCCAATTCGAAGGTAGGCCGGCCTCCGACATCAAGCGCAGATTGAAGGTCTCCATAAACGCGCCGCGGTCGTCGCGATAAATCGCCGGCGTCAGCACCAGCACACCCGGTAATGCTGTCTCTTCAATCTTCATGGCTTCTCAAATTTCGCCGCAAAATACGGCTCGCGCAACAGCGACATCAAATACTGTCCGTATCCACTCTTCGCAATGGGCTGCGCCAGCTTTTCCAACTGCTCCGCGGTGATGAATCCCTGCCGGTACGCGATCTCCTCGGGGCACGCAATGTTCAATCCCTGCCGCCGCTCAATGGTGTGCACAAACAGCGCCGCGTCCAGCAGAGAATCGTGCGTCCCGGTATCCAGCCACGCCATGCCGCGGCTCATGATCTCTACCTTCAGCTTGCCCGCCTCCAGGTACCGACGGTTCAAATCGGTGATCTCCAGCTCGCCGCGCGCCGACGGCTTCAGCGATGCCGCATGGTTCACCACGTCGCGATCATAGAAATACAACCCCGTCACCGCGTAGCGAGACTTTGGCTTGGCCGGCTTTTCCTCCAGGCTCACCGCACGGCCCGCCGCGTCGAACTCCACTACGCCGTACCGCTCCGGATCCTCTACCGGGTACGCAAATACCGTCGCGCCGTCCTTCATCTGCGCTGCGGTCTGCAACTGCTTCGAGAATCCCTGCCCGTAAAAAATGTTGTCGCCCAGCACCAGCGCACACTCTGCGCCGCCAATGAATTCGCGCCCGATCAGAAATGCCTGCGCCAGTCCATCGGGGCTGGGCTGCACAGCATATCCGATCTCCAGGCCCCACTGCTTTCCATTGCCCAGCAGTTCCGCAAACCGCCCCGTATCCTGCGGGGTGGAGATGATCAGAATCTCGCGCAATCCCGCCAGCATTAGCGTGCTCAGCGGGTAGTAGACCATCGGCTTGTTGTACACCGGCAGCAATTGTTTCGACACGACATGCGTCACCGGGTAGAGCCGCGTCCCCGATCCGCCCGCGAGAATAATTCCCTTCATCTTGAACCCTCTTATCAAGTCGATGCTTTGAAGGGTACGGGCTTCAGCCCGTACATCAAAATCTCCACAAAAAATCAGCGGGCCTTAGCCCCTGAAGATGTTGTTTTAATCCCTAGTCCCTGGTCCCTGCCTCCCCCACTCGCTTTCCATAGTTCTTCTCAATCCACTCCCGGTACGCCCCGCTCCGCACGCTGTTCACCCACTCGCTATTGTCCAGGTACCAGCGCACCGTCTTGCGCAGCCCGCTCTCGAATTGCTCCGCGGGCTTCCATCCCAGTTCGCGCGCAATCTTTCGCGCATCGATCGCATACCGCCGGTCGTGCCCCGGCCGATCCTGCACATAGGTGATCAGCTTGCGGCGCGGCTCCGCCCCAGCCTGCGGCCGCATCTCGTCCACCAGGTCGCAGATCGTATTTACCACGTCGATATTCGCCTTCTCGCTGTTGCCGCCAATGTTGTAGGTCTCTCCGGGCTTGCCCCGGTCCAGCACAGCGCGTATTGCCGCGCAATGATCTTCCACAAACAACCAGTCGCGCACATTTTTCCCGTCGCCATATACCGGCAGCGGCTTGCCTTCCAGTGCGTTCAGAATCATCAGCGGAATCAATTTTTCCGGAAACTGATAGGGCCCATAGTTGTTCGAGCAGTTCGTCGTCAGCACCGGGAGCCCGAAAGTATGGAAGTAAGCCCGCGCCAGGTGATCCGACCCCGCCTTCGACGCCGCGTACGGTGAATTCGGCGCGTATGCGGTCGTCTCGCAAAATGCCGGATCCTCAGGCCCGAGCGTCCCGTACACCTCGTCCGTCGAGACATGCAGAAACCTGAACGCCGCGCGATCCGCTTCATTCAATCCACCGCAATACGCCCGGGCCTGCTCCAGCAGACAAAATGTGCCCTGCACATTCGTCCGGATAAACGCCTCCGGCGAAACAATTGACCGGTCCACGTGGCTTTCGGCCGCAAAATGCACAATCGCCCGCGGCCGATGTTTCCGCAGCAGCGACCCCAGCAGCTCCGCATTGCAAATGTCCCCGCGAACCAATGTGTACCCGGGATCGTTCCTGAGCGTCTCCAGGTTGGCGGCATTGCCCGCGTAGGTCAGCACGTCGAGGTTCACCACGGGCCCACCGCCGGCTCTCCTCCAGCAAAGCACAAAATTTGAGCCGATAAACCCGGCTCCGCCCGTCACCAAAATCGTCTCGTTAATTCCCGACATTTGAACCGAGTATACGTCACAAAACACGGAACATCCGCTGTGGGAACCACGTTGCTCCTTTGGGCTGTCCCCCATCATGAAAGTTAGTTGCCCATTGACGGTCGTTTTTCGCTATATTAAAAACAGCGCAGTAGCCGGACGCGGCCGGCTCTGCTCACACAAAGCTCTCGTTCTTAAGGCAAGGCGATTTTCTTCAGCCCGGAATCGCAGAGTATCTGTGTACTCCTCAATTGCAACGCGTCCCGCGTTGAATCGTTGCTGACAAGGGATCTCATGGAAAAATCGGCTCGCCGCCACGGCTACCCGTCTCCACAAGGCCTGTATCATCCTCGCGATGAACATGACGCTTGCGGCATGGGCTTCGTCGCGAATATTCGCGGCGAAAAAAGCCACGAGATCATCCGCAAGGGCATCGAGGTTCTCATCAACCTCACCCATCGCGGTGCGGCCGGGTGCGACCCCGAAACAGGCGACGGCGCCGGCATCCTGATCCAGATTCCACACGCCTTCTTCGCACGCGAATGCGGCGAGCTCGGTATGTCCCTGCCCGAGCCCGGCGCCTACGGCGTGGCCATGTGCTTTCTTCCCGTCGAAAAGCACAGCCGCCTGCGCTGCGAGGGCATCTTCGAGCGCATCGCCCAGGAAGAAGGCCTTGCCGTGCTGGGCTGGCGCGACACTCCCCTGAACGTTGACGCCATCGGCCGCGAGGCCCGCAACTCGCAGCCTTATATCGAACAGCTTTTCCTCGGCCGCCCGAGGGATTTGGACGAGGATACCTTCGAGCGCCTGCTCTACCACGTTCGCCGCCGTACCGAAAATGAGATCGCCGAGTCCGACATCGACGACAAGGAGACGTTTTACGTTCCCTCGTGTTCGTGTCGCACTATCATTTACAAGGGCCTCATGCTGGCCCCGCAGATCGAAAAATTCTACTTCGAGCTGGCCAATCCGCTCGTCGCCAGCGCGCTCGCGCTCATCCATCAGCGTTTTTCGACCAACACGTTTCCAAGCTGGAAGCTGGCGCATCCCTACCGCTACGTCTGCCACAACGGCGAAATCAACACCATCCGCGGCAACATCAGCTGGATGAATGCGCGCCAGTCGGTCTTCGCCAGCCCGCTCCACGGGGACAAAATCTCCGATCTCTACCCGATCGTCGTGCCCGGCGGCAGCGACTCCGCTTCGCTCGACAACGCCGTTGAATTCCTCTTTCAGTCGGGCCGCTCGCTGCCCCACGTCATGGCCATGCTCATTCCTGAGGCATGGTCCGGCAATCCCGACATGGACGAAGACAAGCGCGCCTTTTACGAGTACCACGCTTCACTGATGGAGCCGTGGGATGGCCCCGCCGCGATCGCCTTCACCGATGGCCGCGTCATCGGCGCCACGCTTGATCGCAATGGCCTGCGCCCTGGCCGCTATATCGTCACCAAAGACGATCTCGTCGTACTCGCCTCCGAAGCCGGTGTCATCGAAGTTCCGCCCGAAGACATTCTCAAGAAAGGCCGCCTGCAGCCCGGCCGCATGTTCCTGGTCGACACAGTGCAGCAGCGCATCGTCTCTGACGCTGAGATCAAGAAGCAACTTGCCGCGCGCCAGCCTTACCGCGAATGGCTCGATCGGCAACAGGTGAAGCTTGTTTCGCTGCCCGAGCCTACGCGTACCATCGCTTCGAACCCAGAAACGCTCCTGCGCCGCCAGCGCGCCTGCGGCTACAGCGAAGAAGATCTGCGCATCCTTCTGGCTCCCATGGCCGCCAAGGGCGAAGAGCCCGTTGGCTCCATGGGCACCGATGTGCCCCTCGCGTGCCTCTCTGACCGGCCGCAGCCGCTCTTCAACTATTTCAAGCAGCTCTTCGCGCAGGTCACTAATCCGCCGATTGATCCTATTCGCGAAGAGCTCGTCATGTCGCTCATCAGCTACATCGGCACCGAGCGCAACATTCTCGACGAGAAGCCGGAGAACTGCCACACCCTCCGCCTTCCTCACCCCATCCTCTCTAACAAGGATCTCGAAAAGCTGCGCCGCGTCTCCTCCGGCGACCTGCTCGCCACCACGCTGCCTGCGCTCTTCCGCGCCGAAGACGGTGAAAAGGGCTTGCGCCATGCGCTCGACGATCTCAGCATCCGTGCCTCGCGGGCCGTTGAATCTGGCTACACGCTGCTCATCATCTCCGACCGCGGCGTCGACGCCACCTACGCGCCCATCCCCAGCCTGCTCGCCATGGCCGCCGTGCACAATCGCCTGGTACAGGAAAAAACCCGAACGCAGGTCGCGCTCATCATCGAGAGCGGCGAGCCTCGCGAGGTAATGCATTGCGCCCTGCTCATCGGTTACGGCGCCAGCGCCATCAACCCCTACCTCGCCATTGAGACCATCCACGACCTCAAGCGCCGCGGCATGCTGCCCAGTGACATCACCGCCGAGCAGGGTGAGTACAACTACATCAAGGCCATTGAAAAAGGCCTGCTCAAAACCTTCTCCAAGATGGGCATCAGCACGCTGCAAAGCTATCGCGGCGCGCAGGTATTTGAGGCGGTCGGTCTCAATCGCTCGCTCATCAATGACTACTTCCCCGGAACTGCCTCGCGCATCGAGGGCATCGGCCTTGACGTGCTCGCGCGCGAAGCGCAGATGAAGCACGACTACGCCTACCGGCCGCTCACCGATTCCGAGACCGACCTCGTCGTCGGTGGCCAGTATCAATACCGCGAAGGCGGCGAGTACCATCTGCTCAATCCGCTCACCATCAGTAAAGTGCAGCACGCGGTACGCAACAACAATCCCGCCACGTTCCAGGAGTATACCGATCTCATCGACGGCCAGAACCGTACGCTCTGCACGCTGCGCGGACTGCTCAAGCTGAAGTACCTTGACAATCCGATTCCCATCGAAGAGGTCGAGCCCGCGAAACAGATCGTCAAGCGTTTTACCACTGGCGCTATGAGCTTCGGATCCATCAGCAAGGAAGCGCATGAGACCCTCGCCATCGCCATGAACCGCCTCGGCGGCATGTCGAACACCGGCGAAGGCGGCGAAGACGAAGTGCGCTTCAAGCCCGACGCCAACGGCGACTCGCGCCGCAGCGCCGTGAAGCAGGTCGCCAGCGGACGCTTCGGCGTCACCACCAACTACCTGGTCAACGCCACCGAGTTGCAAATCAAGATGGCGCAGGGCGCAAAGCCCGGCGAAGGCGGCCAGCTCCCCGGCCACAAGGTTGATTCTGAGATCGCGCGCATCCGCCACTCCATCCCCGGCGTTGGTCTCATCTCGCCGCCGCCACACCACGACATTTATTCGATCGAGGATCTTGCTCAGCTCATCTACGACCTCAAAAACGTCAATCCGCAGGCGCGTATCGCTGTCAAGCTCGTTTCCGAAGTCGGCGTGGGCACGGTCGCGGCGGGCGTCAGCAAAGCGCACGCCGATGTCGTGCTCATCTCGGGTGACACCGGCGGAACCGGCGCATCGCCGCTCAGCTCCATCAAGCACGCCGGCCTGCCCTGGGAACTCGGCCTCGCTGAAACGCAGCAAGTCCTGTTGCTCAACGATCTCCGCTCGCGTATCCGCGTGCAGACTGACGGCAAGCTGCAAACCGGCCGCGACGTCGTGATCGCTGCCCTGCTCGGCGCTGAGGAATTCGGCTTCGCCACTATGCCGCTCATTTCCATGGGCTGCATCATGATGCGCAAGTGCCACCTGAACACCTGCGCTGTCGGCATCGCCACCCAGGATCCAGTTCTGCGCGCGCGCTTCACTGGCACGCCCGAGCACGTCATCAACTTCTTCTTCTTTATCGCCGAACAGATGCGCCAGCACATGGCGAAACTCGGCTTCCGTACCGTCGATGAAATGGTTGGCCGCGTTGAAAAAATTGACGTGCACATCGACGACGCACATTGGAAAGCCAAGGGCATCGACCTCTCGTCGGTTCTCTATGATCCAGAGTTGCCCTCGCGTGTCGCGCGCCGCCGCACCACCTGCCAGGATCACGGCATCGATCGCGCCCTTGATCACGCGCTCATCGCCAAGGCCAGGCCCGCGCTCGAAAACAAGACGCCCGTCGCGGCCAGCTTCAACATCCGCAACGTGCACCGCACCGTAGGAGCGATGCTGGGCGGCGAAATCGCGCGCCGCTATGAGTCGGCAGGATTGCCCGACGGCTCCATCCACTACCGCTTTCATGGCTCCGCAGGACAGAGTTTCGGCGCCTTCGTTCCCAACGGCGTCACACTCGAGCTTGAAGGCGACGCCAATGACTACCTCGGCAAGGGACTCTCCGGCGGCCGCATCATCGCCTATCCGCCCAAAACCTCGAGCTTCCTGCCCGAAGAAAGCATCCTCGCCGGCAACGTGGTTCTCTACGGCGCTACCAGCGGCGAAGCTTTCCTCAATGGCATCGCCGGCGAGCGCTTCGCCGTGCGCAACTCCGGCGCCACCGCTGTGGTTGAAGGCGTAGGCGACCATGGTTGTGAATACATGACCAAGGGCCTCGTGGTCGTGCTCGGATCCACCGGCCGCAACTTCGCAGCCGGCATGAGCGGCGGCAACGCCTACGTCTACGACGATCAGGGCGACTTCTCCACGCGCCGTTGCAACAAGGCCAGCGTCGATCTCGAGCCGCTCGTCGACTCGGCTGACGTCGATCTCGTTCGAGGCCTGCTCGCCCGCCATCGCGATCTCACCGGCAGCCCGCGCGCAGCATGGGTACTGGAACATTGGGCCACCGAGCAGCCCAAGTTCATCAAGATCTTCCCGCACGAATACAAACGGGTCCTTGGCGTCGCCCGCGCCTCTGAGGTGTACGCATCGCCAATCCATTCGTCGCCTCTGGCGGCCGCAGCAGAGGTGCAGCATGGGTAAGGTCACAGGATTTCTCGAAATCACGCGCGAGCAGCCTACGCGCCGCAAACCCGATGCCCGCGTCAAGGACTGGTTCGAAATCTACGAGCCATTCCCTGAAGAAAAGCAGCGCGAGCAGGGTGCCCGCTGCATGGACTGCGGCGTGCCCTTCTGCCACACTGGCTGCCCCGTCAACAATCTCATTCCCGACTGGAACGACCTCGTCTACAACAATCGCTGGGAAGCCGCCATTCGCCGCCTGCACTCGACGAACAACTTCCCTGAGTTCACCGGCCGCATCTGCCCAGCTCCCTGCGAAGCCGCCTGCGTACTCGGCATCAATCAGCCGCCCGTCTCCATTAAGCTCATCGAGCGCTCCATCGTCGATCGCGCATGGGACGAAGGCTACATTCATCCCGAGCCACCCGAGCAGGCTACCGGCAATCGCGTCGCTGTGGTCGGCAGCGGACCCGCGGGCCTTGCCGCCGCACAGCAGCTTCGCCGCGCCGGCCACTCCGTCACTGTGTTTGAAAAGAACGACCGCATCGGCGGCCTCCTCCGCTACGGTATTCCGAATTTCAAGCTCGAAAAACACGTCCTTGATCGCCGTCTTGAGCAGATGAAGGCCGAAGGCATCGTCTTCCAGACCAACGCGCACGTCGGCGTCAACGTCTCCGTCGAATCGCTCACCGAAGGCTTCGACGCCATTCTTCTCTGCGGCGGCGCCGAGCAGCCGCGCGATCTGCCCATTCCTGGCCGCGAGCTCAAAGGCATCCACTTCGCCATGGAGTTCCTGCCGCAGCAGAATCGCCGCAACGAAGGCGACGCGGAAGATGCGCTCCTCGCCAACATGAAGGCCGCCGCATCCATCTTCGCCACCGGCAAAAATGTCGTCATCATCGGCGGCGGCGATACCGGAGCCGACTGTCTCGGCACCAGCCATCGTCAGGGCGCGAAGAGCATTCATCAGTTCGAAATCATGCCCAAGCCTCCTGCCGAGCGTGCTGCATCCACCCCTTGGCCGCTGTGGCCGCTGCAACTGCGCACCGAAAGCTCGCACGAAGAAGGCGGCATCCGCGACTGGGCCATCAACACCGTGAAATTTACCGGAGACGAACACGGCAACGTGAAACAGATGCACTGCGTGCGCGTCGGTCCGCCACCGAAATTCGAAGCGCAGGCCGGCAGCGAGTTCACGCTCGACGTCGATCTCGTGTTGCTTGCCATGGGCTTTCTCGGCCCCGTGCGCCACGGCATGATCGAACAGCTCGGCCTCGCGCTCGACAACCGCGGCAACGTGGCAACGACGAACTACATGTCATCGCGTGAAGGTGTCTTCGCCGCCGGCGACATGCGCCGCGGTCAGTCGCTCGTGGTCTGGGCCATCAGCGAAGGCCGCAAAGCCGCCGCCGCGGTCAACGAATTTCTGGCTGCAAAAGAAGAAAAGAGTCCACGCCTCCGCCAGGCCGTCAGCGCGCTATAACGCCTTGCCGCGCACGACTAGTGCTGTGTCTTTATGATTTCGTAATCAAAGCAATCAACTCGGGTGTCCCGCTTTTGGGACCTGGTAGACTACGAAACCGCACGGACACGGCTCTAGTGTGCGTGAAGGCGCTTCTGTGCATCTCAAAATATCAGTTCGGCAATTGGAGTGTGACCCGTACAACGGCTGGGTGATTAGGGTAGCCACCGTGCTGGCGCTCGCGAATCTCCGCAAAGAGCGCCGCATAGTCAGGATCCTTCATGAGGGGCTTCGCCCAGGGGCAGTCTTGCATCATTGTCATGGCGACGATGTGAGAATTCAGAGACGCCTTGAAGTACGGCAGGGCTGCTTTCGGACGCCCCAGCATCAGCAAGGTTTGCGCCAGCCAAAATCCCGCAGGTTCTGACCCGTGCTCGAAAGCAATCTTCAGGCTTTTCGCTCTCGCTTCTAGAAATCCCACCTTGCCTCCCTGGTCCCACCCGTGCGCCACCGAGTCGGACAGGGCAACATCGTCTGGGCCGCCTGTGATCGAAGCGTAACGGCGGGTTTCCGCAATATATCCCGGGAAGTCTCCAACTGCGAAGTCGATTACTGACAGGAAAAGAGCGGGAGAACTCAAATTCGGCTGTGTCTGCTCGATTTCCTTCAGCTCTCTGATTCCAGCCCCAAGGTCGCCAAAATCTGCCTGGAAGTATGCTGCCTCTGCTGCGATGGCTGGCGAGACGGGGTTCAATCGGCGTGCCTCCTCGATTTGCCGCAAGGCCGCCGCGCCCTCCTCCCTGCACTGAAGACTACTTGCGTACCATTGGTGGGTCTCGGCAGAATTCGGGTCCAGCGCGAGGGCGCGTTGAAACTCGGCATCCGAGCCAGCGATGTCCCAATCCCGGAAGTAGAGAGCAAATGCTTTTGCTCGATGCGCTGCCGCAAGATTTGGGTCTAAAGCGATCGCACGATCAGCAGCATCTTCTGCACGCAGAAGTGCGTCATCGAGACCGGCGTTGTCGAACTCCGGAAGCAGATCATAACTTTCGGCCAGCCCCGCATAAGCTTCCGCATAAGAGGGGTCTTTCACGATCGCTTGAGTAAATGTGTTGATCGCTTTCGATAGTCCGTCAGCAGTGCGCAGATTCCAGAAATAGCGGCCCTGGATGTAGAGACCCTCTACGCCAGGGGCCGGGACATGCAGTGAAGCGGCAATGCCACTCGAAGGTTTCGCAAGAGCCGAGCCTCGATGAACGAGGATGCGAACGGTTGACGCCCCAATGAAGAAAATGGCTAGGCTTAGCGCCCCCCACGAAAGCCACTTGCGCGATCCTAAATCCTGTCTGAAAGGCCCAAAACCGACAACTGACGCCAGGCCTGCGCCGGACTGCGGCAAAATCCCGTCATCAGCAGGCAATTGAAGCCCTTCGTCGCGGCTCCCCACGGCGCTGCCGCTTCGTCGCTCAGCCTCGTTCGACCTCATTGCCTGCAGCCAGGCGTCGAGCTCGGAGGTGTAGGCGAAGACGTGCCCTCGTTTTGCCCCCGGTATTCGGTGTACAGGGAGCCCTCGCTCTTCCCAGCGCTTTGCGGTTCGCTCGTTGCATCCAAAATAACCGGCGATGCTCTTCCAGGATACGAGAACCCCTTGATGGCCGGGAGCAGGCTCTGCGTTTCTGCTTGGGGTCGCCATACCTGCGCCATCCTCCAGCTCATTCGCTGCTTGGCCCGGGTGGATCTGGTGGGGAGACTTCAGTATACCGTCCGCGGGTCTACTAAAAATGCCGGGTCGATTATTCGCTTGCCCTGAATTGCCCTTTTAGTGCCCCGTTATGTCACTTATGGGCGCCGATGTGCCCCTGTATCCTCCATGCCAGTATCGAGCCCAAATCTCTCGAGGAGAGTGACATCACCCATGCGTGTGGCCTTTGCAATGTTGGCATCTTTGTGCGCTTTCTATCTTGCCGGCTGTTCGGTCGTACCGGCCGCGAAGACTGTCCAATCCAGATCTGTTCAAGGTACGGCAATTCAGGGCAAAGTCCAAGGCGGTCAATCGCCGCTTGTTGGCGCCAGCGTTTACTTGTACGCGGCCAACAACACAGGCTACGGCAACGCTGCCATCTCGCTGCTGAACGCCAATGTGCTCAGCCAGACCCCCACTGGCGGCATGGATGGCAGTGGCGACTACTACGTCACCACTGACTCGAAAGGCGCCTTCGGGATCACCGGCGATTACACCTGTCCCAGCACGGACTCACAGCTTTATCTCTACGCGTCGGGCGGAGATCCGGGAGGGGGAGCGAACTCCGCTATCGGACTGCTGGCCGCACTGGGAACGTGCCCTGCCAACGGGACGCTTTCCTCCTCTCTCTATATAGTGATCAACGAAGTCTCGACTATCGCGACGGCGTATTCCATTGCCGGCTACGCCACCGATGCATTCCACGTTTCGAGCCGTAGCACCTCGCTCGCGCAGATCGGCATTGCCAATGCCTTTGCCACTGTAACGAACCTTGAAACGCTGAGCACAGGCCTGACCCTGGCCATCACCCCTGCAGCTAACGGAGGTAACGGGACAGTGCCGCAGAGCGAGATCAACACGCTGGCTAACATTCTTGCTGCCTGCGTCAACTCCGCTGGGCCCACTTCAACCCCATGCAGCACTTTGTTTTCGAACGCCATGAACGGCAGCACGGTGCCCACCAATACGGCGACAGCGGCCATCAATATTGCGCACAACCCGGGCGCGAATATCGCTAGCCTCTTTGACCTGCAGACAGGGAATGCAAACTTCCAGCCCATGCTGAGCGCCGCGCCCAACGACTTCACCATCGCTATCAACTACACCGGCGGCGGGCTAAATACGCCATTTTTCCTGGCTATCGACAGCTCAGGCGATGTTTGGACTGCAAATCAAAGCGGCAACAGCATCAGCGAATTCAGCCCGACGGGCAAGGCGCTCTCCGGCGCCGGCGGCTTCACCGGAGGTGGCCTTAATAAACCGCGTGGCATTGCCATCGACACGAATGGCAACGTTTGGGTGACGAACAAGAACGGCAACAGCCTCAGCGAATTTGGTTCCGACGGGTCACCGGATTCGGGCTCTTCGGGCATCACCGGCGGGGGGCTGAGCGCTCCATTCGGCATCGCGTTTGACCAGTCAGGGCATATCTGGGTTGCAAACAACAACGTCAATACCATCAGCGAATTTACCTTCAATGGCACGGCCCTTTCCGGTTCCTCAGGCTTCACCGGTGGTGGGCTGGCATTTCCCCTCGGCGTCGCCGTCGACGTCTCCGGCAACGTGTGGTTTGCGAACGATAATGCCGACAGCATTAGCGAATTCAACTCCGGCGGACCTGTCTCGGGCTCCAGCGGTGACACTGGCGGCGGCCTCGACTTTCCCGGAGGAATTACCGTCGACAACGGGGGCCGCGTCTGGACCACCAATTCCAACAACACACTGAGCAGGTTCCTTTCAGGCTCTGTGTATGCCGGCTCCCCTTATAGCGGCGGCGGGCTCAATAATCCACTCGGCATCACTACAGACTCTTCCCAAAATGCGTGGGTCGCAAACAATTCCGGAAACAGTATCAGCCGATTCAATCCAGCCGGCACGCCCATCACCGGATCGAATGGTTACACCGGCGGAGGCTTGAATGCCCCAATTCTTCCCGCGGCGGACGGCTCAGGAAATGTCTGGGTGACCAATTCCGGGAACAGCAGCATCACTGAGTTTGTCGGCGCGGCATCCCCGGTTGTAACGCCCGTTGTCGCCAACCTCTTGACTCCTTACGGTTCTGCGGCCGTCAACAAGCCCTGACCTTGACGCCGGATCCCTGTGGCCGGATGCTGTGTCGCCCGGTCGTTCAAAAACGGATTCCACATCGCACGGCGTTCAAGTTAAGCGGCGGACGCGAATTCGAGGACACAATGAAAGTGAAGAAGATGCATCTCCTTTTCGGTTTAGTCCTGATGCTCACCGCGGCGCTGCCTCTGTGTGCGCAAACCGGCTGTACTGATTCTCCCGAAGACCCCACCATCCTGCTCGCCCTTGTCGGCGGCGCCGGCGCGTTCGCGGCTGCCTTGTGGAGATCGCGCCGCGGGAAGTAGGAATGTGAAGGTGTCTTCGCCGCCGGCGACATGCGCCGCGGTCAGTCGCTCGTGGTCTGGGCCATCCGCGAAGGCCGCAAAGCTGCCGCCGCGGTCAACGAATTTCTGGCTGCAAAAGAAGAAAAGAGTCCACGCCTCCGCCAAACCGTCTCCATGCGCTAGGTCTCGAACAGACTCGCGCCCTGCTCCTTGGCGCCGCCGTTTCCTCGGATCTCAAGTTGACCGTGCATAGGCCAAACGGAATTGACTGCGAACTCACAACAAGTTGAGGAACAGAGCAGTCGCACCATCCTTGTTGACCGCGCCAACAACTCGAATGTGGCCGCCTTTTTCAGGGTGGATCTTGAAGCCCTCGACGACCCCAAAATCCGATTCTGCAACTGTGTCCGCTTTGATCTTGTAGTTGCGAATCGCTCCGGATTCGTCTTTAACAGAGACGAGCTCATCCCTTCCATTGAAGCTCGTGACCGTGCCAACAGTTGCGGTAAATGGCCCGGTCCCCAGTGCTCGTATCGCGACTCCGGTTGGATTGTCGGCCATGCCGTAATAGAAGACGATGACGTAAGCGTCCTTTTTGTCGAAGGTTTCGGCTGACGTCGCGTCCGAAAGAATCTTCTCGTCTTTGTCGATCTGTGTCTTCGAACCGGTCATGACTTTGAATGTGATCAGCGAGCCGCCGTCTCGAAACAACGTGAACGACTTCTGCGCGGTATTGATCGAGCGGACCGTGCCAGTCATCGCATGGATGACTTCCTGCGCGCTGGCGACGGCGCCGGCGAAG